>Ga0308161_1000193_pt1 | contig 142016 bp, 187 predicted proteins | sample PhyFR2_FD_201034 | JGI IMG/M metagenome (GOLD analysis project Ga0308161, IMG submission 201034) | Phyllosphere microbial communities from UC Gill Tract Community Farm, Albany, California, United States - DLSLF.R2 | ecosystem: Host-associated > Plants > Phyllosphere > Unclassified | place...
CGAACGACTGCTGCAAAACCAACCAGGTTCTGAGTTAACCACTCGCTTTCGCCACGAGTGATATTTTCTTTTACATGCGCGCTAGTTGCAGCACCTTCAGCGGCCATGACCCACAGCAGAAGTTTCGGCGCGTAGCTCAGCATGAATTTATTCATCTCTGCGAGTTGCAGGATGTTTGCTGTGCGTAAGTCAATGCCATCACGAGTAATAATGCCACTGTTCAGTTTCTCGACTTCGGACAGGAAGCGAGGAATAACTTCAGACGCCGTTTCCAGTGCAGTCAGAACATCACCAATCCAGTTGGTGCGGTTAGCTGTCATGCGCTGACGAACAAATGTGGTCTCCACCGTGCGAGCCAGCTGTGAACGGAACTTGTAGTTACCGTCAAAGACGTCTTGGCTTGCTTTAAATGAAGGGATAACGTTTTCAGTCATGTTCCCCATTTGGGAACGCAGCTGGCCGATAACCATGTTACGATCAACAGTGGCCGGCAGCAGGCTCAAAAATTCAGTAGTTTCCATGATACCCTCAATTAAAAGCTCGGTGCGCCTTTGGACATGAATGTATTGATCAGTTCCATTACGTTCACATCCTGCTTCTTACCACTTGACTTCACTTCGCTGGCAGACAGCTGACTTGCATCAGGTGTACCGCTATAGTAGAAAGTCATTTGTTCGAAGTTAGGATCGAATACAACCAGGAGCATCAGACCAGTGGTTTCGAACAGCTGCTCACGAGTTTTGAAGTTCGAGAGCTTACCACCCAGACGACGTTCCAGTTCTTTTGCGGTTTTAGCAGAGATAATGCTCATTGCCGCAGCGGCTGCAACAGACTGCTCGCCGTTTACAATAGCGCTCAACAGTTTGCTGCTACGGCGCTCAGACAGTGAGGCATAGACGCCAGACTTGTCATTGAGTAACGCCTGCTGATGTTCGCGAATCAGGTCACGCTTCAACCAGTAATCCCAGAACCAGTGCAGTTCACCCTGGTTAACGCGGTGCTTACGCTCAGACTCGGTGTTCCAACGAGAACCCAGGCTATAGGCGGAGAGCAGTGCGCCACTGTCCATGGTCATAGGAACCAGACGAATGGTTACTGGGGTTGGGCGTGGGTTACCAGCGCGATCGTGCAGCTTGATGGTGATCGTTTTACCGACGGCCAGTGAACGATCTTCGTACAACTCAGCAGTGTTCTCTTTAGTGAACACTTCGCTGCCGCCTTTGCCGGCCTTATCATATGCTTCCAGTCCAGCTTTTGTGGTAGGGCCTAAACCGTAGCCACCCAGGGACTCAACACCGATAGATTTAAACAGCGGTTTGCTCTGTGCCGGATTGAATTTCTCCAGACGCTGCGTGATACGAACGTCATCGATCAGATCTTCGTACACCAGGGCCTGCATGTAATATGCAGTGAACAGGGTAGAGAGAACATGAAGGATGTCTTTAGTGGTCGGGTTATGGCGAATGTCACTGTCGACGATGACCATCGGAGTAACTTGCCCTACTCGGATAAAATCGAGCAGAGACTTCTCTTTCTGGGTAAGTGCTTTTACCACATTAAGAGCTTTTTCGCCAACCTCACCTGCGATGGTGGCTGCGAGAGGACTTAACATCGTTTACCTCGTATATAGATTAAAATGAATAGGCGGTCTTTATGTATAACCCGAATGATCAAGCCGAAATTATCCGGCAGATAAATTTGATCTCACGACAGAATGGTCTGGGCGAACTAAGCATCGCCAACAGTCTGATGATGCGCGGCTTCAACCACCGTGGTCTTGGTAACCCCGTTACAACCAACCTTGATAATAACGGTTTGATTTTTCTCACCCGGCCTAACTTCAACCTGAGTGAGAGTAATTTGATTACAAAGCGTGTGCTCAGTATTCTTGCGTCAAACGAAGAGTACAGCATTCCACGTATGGTGCGAGCCTATCTGGACCCGCGTGGGAACTGGAACCTCGATCTGCCGCCAGGGGCAAAGAGGCACAACAACACGCCCATCAGCACACCGCTGGTCGATCGTTTCTGTCCGTTTATCCCATTGTTGTCAAACAACCTGATCAGTTTGAACGGGTGGAAAGACATTGACATGGATAGCTACACCTCACCCGAAGGTAAGGCGCGGCAGACGTATAGCCAGATTGACAGTATCGGGGAAATCCTCGATAGCTATACCCTGACAGCCAACTTCAGAAACGTGCCTGGTGACCCTATAACATTAATGTTTTTAGTTTGGCTGCTCTACAGTGGTTGGGTGTATCGTGGTGACCTGATGCCCTACCCAGAAAGCATGCTGGAGAACGAAAAGGATTACGAAACGCGAATCTATCGCTTAGTCCTTGACCCGTCTCGTCGTTACGTTCAAAAGATCGCATGTTGTGGTGCTGCTTATCCGACAGCTATCAGCATTGGCGCATCAATGAATTATAACGCAGAAAAGCCATATATGGACGACACTGCGCAAATCACAGTTCCCTTCCGTGCTACCGGTGCATTGTATAACGATCCAATCATTATCTATTGGTTCAACAAGACAACTTTCCGGTGGTGTCCGCAGTTAAAAGAATCCATTGAAGGCACGAGCACCGCGTACGTCAAAGTACCCAACGATCTGTTGCGGGACTATAACTACCGTGGACTACCTCATATCAATGAGGAGACGCTGGAGTTAGAGTGGTGGGTGCCTGTGGCTGAAGCGCAGTATTACAATGCTTTAAAGGGCGATAACAATGACTAAAATCTCTGAACTGGCTACGGCCATCGGTCAGGCGAGGCTTAATCCTAGTCTCGTGCAGGATCAAGTGTACGAGGCAATCGAGAGTGCGACGAATGGCGAAATCGATATTGTCGATGGTTCCACACCATTCAATACACTGCTGGGTGCTGGTATTGCAATGCACTTAGCCGGGATGTCCTCCATCGAATCGTTAGCACGTCGTCAGTACCCTCAGTTGGCACAAACCTACGAGGATCTGTATTGCCATATGGCTAACGTAGATTATCTGGATCGTTTCTGTACGCCAGCTGAAACTGAGTTTGAATTTGCTATGTCACGCGCTGAATTAATTCAGCGTATGGTTGACGTGCCAAACACTCGTATTAAACAGTTGATCATTCCACGCAATACCAGTTGGACAGTAAACGACTACACGTTTACTACCCTTTATCCGGTAGTGGCTCGTTTGATGCCGTATGGTGGGATTGAGATTACCTACGACAACAGCGTAGAGAGTCCTATCAAGTCGCTGGATACCAACCTGGTCGAGTGGTATGCCTCCACCCAGGACACTGTTGACTATATCACCATGGTTCTTCCGGTGTTGCAGTTTAAGCTAACCTCACACTCGGTACCAATCGCACCTGGGTCTACCGTCACACAGAAGTACAGCTTGACCGATCAGTATTTCTACTGTCGTGTTTGGCGTAAGCTGTCTGATGGTACGTGGTTGGAAGTGGATACTACGCACAGTAAGCAAGTGCAAGATCCAAATACCCCAACCGCACTGTTGCAGGTAACAGAGAACAGCTTATCGGTTACTATCCCACAGATCTATATCACAACCAAAAAGATCACTAATGAGATTCGCATTGATGTTTACACAAGTCGCGGCGTAATCAACTTAGACCTCTCCGGTTTCGCTCCGTCTAATTACCAGATGGAATTTAACGATCCCGAAGAGACTGTGGAAGAGTCTATCTACAGTGCACCACTGGGGGCGTTCAACGACATGTACTTCTATTGTACTCAAAAGGTCAATGGCGGTACTAACGGGTTAACCTTCGAGCAGCTCCGTGAGCGCGTTATCCACAATGCTAACCACACGGATAACCCTATCACTGATGCACAGCTGAAAACCACCGTAGAACGCGCAGGGTTTGATATCCTGAAGTCCATCGATGACATCAACTCACGTACGTATCTGGCTACTCGTCCGATGCCAGCGCCGACCACAGGTAAATTTTCTACTGGCCTTGGTTGTAGTATGGAGTTATTCCAGTCTACGATCGAATCGCTGGTCGGTTATGAAACTGTGGCCGATAACGGTACTCGCATCACCATCAAGCCAGACACCCTCTTTGCTATTCGCGACGATGCTTTAAATATCGTTTCGGATGCGGAGAAAAAGATGATGTATGCCATGTCATCCGATGTATTGGCTAACCAGATTAACAACGTCCAGTATCTCTGGACTCCGTTCCATTACGTCCTTGACACCGCAGACAATAAGTTCACGGCTCGTCCATATTACATGGAGAACCCACGCATTACTCGGCGCGAGTTTATCGACCGGAACGAAACTACAATGCTTGGTGTTGCACCTGATACGATGACGATCGAGAAGACGGCTACCGGTTTCTCTTTGATCGTTACCACTAAGTCAGACGATGGATGGAAAGCGTTGCGCGACGACCAGACTCACTTGCAGTTAGCCTTCCAACCAGAAGGCGATACCGGGTGGGCCTTCATGAATGGCGTGCAAGAGCCTAATTTGTTAAACGGTGAGCGAGTGTACCGCTTTGACATTGAAACAAATTGGGACGTTACACCGAAGCACAGTCTGATCGTTGAAAACTTCGCCATGTTCAACAACGCAAGTCGCGAAATTGCCATGCCACTGAAAGGTGACTGGGATCTCGTGTATGCGGTGTCTGACTACGACGTGTATCAACTGGAAGCCCGCAGCCTCGATACCTGGATGGGTAACATGTTGCTGCCATCAAACAGTCATGGTGTTTCTCGTAACCGTATCTCTGTGGTGACGGGCGACGACCTAACTGGTCTGTGGAGTCGTGCACGTAACGTGGCGGGTAGTGAGCGCTATGCGATGTGGGGCACTGACGTTCTCGCGTACTACGAAGAGGACATCCCTAAACGTGAAGGTGGTAAACCTGTCGTCGAAATCAAAGACGGCAAGGTGAACTACGTCTACGAACATCGTAAAGGCGATCCAGTAATCGACCCAGAAACGGGTAAGCAGAAGATCGCACATCAGGCTGGAACGGCTAAGCTTGACGCTGATGGTAAACCTATCAAACTCCTGGACCGTAAGACGGAACGTCAGTTTGATATTCTGATGTTGGATGGCGTCTACTATTTCGCTACTGACCCAGAAGACGTAGAATACGCACAGTACGTACCAAGTGCGCTGGTAGACTGGATCACTGGACCTATCACTGAGATTGGAGAAAAGCTGATTGAGAACACCTTTATCCGCTTCTATCCGAAACGCAGTCTGGGGTACAGTCGTATCGTCATAAACGATGGTCGTGAGGTTAGTGTCCCAGCAGGGATGCAGTTCCACGTCACCTACGTCATGTCGTTGGTTAGTTATGCCAACACCGAACTGCGTACCGCGTTGTCGCAAAGTGCATCTGATATCATCAACAGTGTATTGGCACGTAACACTGTCTCTGTGTCTGACATCATCTCTCGAATTACGGCAGCGGCCGGTACTGACGTTATTGGCGTTAAGTTGGATGACCTTGGTCCAACTAAGGATATCTCAACCTACACCGCCATTGACGAATCTACTCGTTGCGCAGTGAAGCGTAAGCTGGTTGTTTTACCAGAGGGGATCTTGCGCGTGCAGGAAGACATCGCATACGACTTCGTGAACCACAAGCTCCAGACTATCGATAAGGCATAAATAAGCACTCTCTACCCCGCAAAGGGTAGAGAGGCTTTTATGTCGTTAACCCAGATAGCTGCGAGCTTCTTTATAGAACTTGCGGTCTTCTGCGAACTCAGGCTCGTTGCCGTTGAAGCGAATACCTACACGCTCCATAGCCGCGATCTGTGTACGCAGCAGCTGGCAATACGCAGAGTCGGCCATCAATGCGTTCTCAGTCAGCGTACTGACGATAGCGATGAGGTCTGTCTGCATTTCTAACATGCGCTGAACGAAGTACATCGAGTCAGCCAGCAGGTCTGCTGCACGGTTCGGGATATTAGTGAATTTAATATCCAGGTCGTTGAGCGTTCTCTGCATGAACTGCGTGTTCTCACGCAACTCTTTCGTCAGAGTTTCCATACGCATCTCTTCGAGCGCTTTAATGCTCTCATCGATAACGCCACGGTAGGAGTAGATATCTGTCAGCGTTGGCTCCCGAGTGATAGCCAGCTTATTAGTATCGACTTCAACCAAACTGCGCATTTCTACTAGGCGCTCAGACAACGGACCTTTACCCGGTACACCAATCGGACGAACGTGCTCAAGTACGTTGTACTGAGTCTGAAGTTCGTTGTACAGGTTACGGATCGTGCCTGTAACGGCATCGGTCTGCTCGTCGTAGCGAACGGAAAGTGGTGTGTTGCCAATTGTTGCTGTGGTTTCACGTACCAGTTTCAGTGCTTCAGTGATGTGATCGCTCAACGTTGCAAAGAGAGCTTTTGGCTTCACCTGGAATACGTCACGCAGGAAAGGCTGAAAACGCCCTGAGCCGGTATTCACCAACGTCATGTTGATTGTACCTACGAAAGCATCGCAGGCCGCCATGAACTCTGGATCTTGTCGCCACTCCGGACGACTCGTGCCCGCTTCAGCTGGAGTCTCCGGCTTCCACTGTTTAGACTTAACGCGATCGCGACGCTCATTAGCTTCCTTACCCGTGAACCGTTTGATGAGGTACATCAGGAAGGCAGAGACTGCCGCAATGGCCGCACTAAGGATAGCGATGACAACACCCTTCATGGTTTTACCACGAACACTACCGATAGCTTCCAGACCAACGTCACGCTTCACTTGTGACGGATATTGGGTGAAAGCATTCACACGGGTTGTTTCAGTGATAGCACCAGGCGACTGTTGTTCAATCAGCATGGCGATATCTCGCGACATGCCATCATTACGGATGGTCTCTTCCATTGATTCCAAAGACGCACTAATACGACGCAATGTTTCCATGTTATTGCTAGTCGTGGTCGTCAATGAATCAAGGTCCATCGTTAGGTTATTACCGGCCATGCGGAACCTCTATTAGTTGGGGGTTACATTCTCTTTAACGTCGTTATACTTTTCGATAAAAAGAGAACGGACAGACAGCAGCGCATGTACGCTATTCATCGCTTCAGAGACCTGGTGGCCGAACTCAGCAACCAACTGGGCTAAGTACGCAGGGGTTTTCTCGGTCTTGAGATGAGCCAAGTCGACGAGGCGAGCTTCGACGACATTGAGAGCTGTAGTAACTTCCGTTTCGTGCTTACCGAAAAGGCGAGACGCTTCAGGCAGTTTAGACAACATGGTGAACCAATTAGGGTACCAGTCGTCTGGGCGCACTATAGCGGCCTGTCGTTCTGCGGTTTGTAACAGAACCAGTAGACGTTTATGGATGCGTCCACCGCAGCACACACCGGTCTTTTCCATCCAGGCACGCAACTCTTCTTCTGGCGGGTGGTCAGTGATGCTTTCCAGCTCGTACTTGATCTCAGCCAACACCTCAGTCGTAGTCTGTGCAGTCACACGCTCTAGACGATTGGTGAACACGTTCAGATTACGAGCAAGCTTTTGCAGGATGACGATAGCGTACTTATCCAGCTGTGCATAGACCGTCTGATTTGTTGGGCGCATCAGCAGCATATAAAGAAGATCGGGTGTTGTGCGGTCTTCGAGATTGCGCTGTTTGTAATAGCGATCGTAGCTATCGGCGAACTCTGGTGCCTTGGCGTCGTTAGCGCTGATGAGTGCGCGGATGTCACCGACACGCACACGCTGTGATGCAGCAATGGCAATGTAGGCGTCATTTACGGAGCTATCGAAAGATTGCTCAATCTGCTCGCGCAGTTGTTCTACGGTTTGACCACCCAGCTTAGTTAACAAGGTACCAAAGCGTGCAGTCAGATTAGGATAGTTAGTTAACGGGCCAGCCAGATTACCCAGTTTACCACGAAGGCTACTTAGCTGATCGATATTATCCAGAGAGTGTGTGAAGTCGACATTGAGTTCTGACATTGTTTTATGCCTTTTTATCGTAAAGTGACGGAGGGCACAAATGCGCACCCTCCTTTGTTATCAGTTGACAGCCAGCAGGCCACGGAACACAGGAACCAGAAGTTCTACCGCAAGGATAGTACCTTCCTCAATCGAACCGCCGAATTTAAACGCAGCAGCGTTACCACGCGCAGTTTCCATACGGAAGACGAAGGTTTTGGTGAACTGACGCACTGCCGTATCTACGCACAGCAATGCTTCTTCGTTACAACGCGAAATGACGTGGAAGACCTCTTTCTTGTTGTTCACAGCAGAGATCAGTTCGACACGCGTCATGGTGTCGAACTCTGGTTCACCCAGACCGTTTAACGGTGTAGCCATGCCCAGTGCGATACCAACGGCACGAGACAGCGCCAGTGATTGATCTGCGTCGGGGAATGACTCTTTCAGAATGCCAGCTGCTTTCTGTAATGCAGGAATGCTCATGATTAATCCTTAAGATGACGAAGCTGCGCAGCGCGCAAGAAGATTGGGTTGTTCTGCAATTCGGACACACCACGTTCGTAGGTTTCCAGATCGCTGCTAGAACGACGAGTCGAGGAGAAAATCTCCATCAAGAACTCGAGGCCGCTTTTATTTGCCGCATTAAGGCGACTGATCTCAGCGTCGATCAGATCCAGATCGAGTTTCAACTGCGTGACCTGTGCACGAGTCATTTCCGGATTCTTGGCGTCAGACAGCAACAGTCCCCGGAAGCGCTGTAAGCGAGTCAACGGGTTAGGGTGAGTTACCGACTGGGTTGACTCCGCTTGGTCAGCAGCAAGCCCCACAGCACCGAATACCGCAATAGGAAGCATCGCCGTGGCACTACCGAAGATTACCAGGGCAATGGCAGCAGCGGTACGTCCATAGAACAGCAGGGAGCTACGGTACGCTGGATGTGATGTCATAGACAGCAGTTTACTCAATGCAACTGCGGCGACACGAGGTCCGAAAATGGCTGCTGGCAATTCATCGGCAGCATACTCTTGCTGCTTCTGATTTTTATCGCCATACAAGAACCAGCGGTTAGTTGCCTGGATTTCACTAAACAGCTTCAAACGAATGGCTTCGTCTGTTGCAGCCAACTTCAGTGTTTCAGGTTCCGTAACCTTGAAGCCGTATTCGCCCGCAGCGGTTTTAACCAGCTCGACTGATTCTTCAACACTTGCTGCACCACGGATACCACGAACCAGAGATTCGACGATACCGAATGAGCGGAACTGAGAAGCCGCCATCATGACATAGTCGAGATAGTGACCCAACTCGTGAATAAAGGCAACGCCGATTTCTTCGTTTGACCACTTAGCCAACTGATCGGACAGAAGAATGTAAACCGGCAGCTCTGCGAAAATGCCGTCAACACGCAATGTCTTCATGTTGATCAGGCCGCGATATACTTTCTCAATTTCCCCGATGCCGTTGCCTTTAGCATTCTCTGCGTCAGAGATAGCACGAGGACGGAACCGAGGGAGTGACTCAGGGGCAATCTGTTCGTGCAGCACCATAGCGGGCACACGCATGTCGGTAATGGACACTTTCAGGTTGACGTTGTAGGTAGTCTTGACGAGTTCTTGCAGACGTTGTGCCAGCGTGTCGGTGTCGCCAGTTTCACGGAACTTGTCGAGAATATCAAAGATGTTTTTCTGCACCAGAGGGTTTTTATAGTCGTACAAACCTTCGGTGGATATTTGCAGTAAAGGGTTAACTTTACCCATATGACAAACCCTCTTAATGGAGTGAATCGTTATTAAAAAACAATGAGGCCATATCATTTGGAGTTAAGCGTAAGTTAGAGAAACAAGAGGAGTCCCAATGAGTGATGGAATTCATTTGGCCAGTGGTGAGTTTATCCCAATGGATCAAATTGTGGCGCGTGAGTGTAAACATGTACTTTACACCGAAGCAGAGGACGGTAGTCGTAATGACGCCCTCTTCGTTAAAGAGCGCCTTCATTTAAAAGACAAGCGGACTGTACCGCACTGCTATGTGCGTGAAAACTACAAGCGTGATTTCTATATCACGAAAGATGGTTTTCGCAACCATAAGGACAAGAAAGAGTTTGAGGATCTCTCTCGTGTTCGTAAGTTCAGTTCAACTCAGGTAAACCTTGGGCGCAGTATCGTCAAGGCACTGGGTTTTGGTAATGCCATGTTACCACTGAAACAGATTCTGCGCAGTCCGTATGTTTACGGTTGCGACTGCACCACACCGGTTCTGATAAAGAACATGTACCAGCAGAAATACCCAGACGCGGTTACTGACAATACCGTGGCTCCACTCGATATAGAGACCGATGTTGTTACAGGTGATGGAAGCAAGTTAATCCTGATCTCTGTCAGCTTCGGTACTGAGAAAGCGGTATTCGGCGTTAAGAAGTTCTATGGCGACAAACTTAACCTCAAAGAAAAGTTCCTGTCTAAGACCACTGAACTCGTTGGCGACTATATTCAGAAGTGGAACGCAGACATTATCTTTGATGTCTTTGAAACGGCGTTCGAATGTGTGCAGGCTGCTTTTGCATTACTCCACAAATGGAAACCTGACTTCGTCAGTATCTGGAACATCGCGTTCGACCTTCCCAAAATCATCAACTGCATCAAAGAGGCCGGTTGGGACCCTGCTCGAATCATGAGCGACCCATGCGTTCCTGAACGATACCAACATGCTCGCTGGAAACCCGGCAAATCGCAGAAGGTTACTGCCTCCGGTAAAACGATGGCATTGCACCCAGCAGAGCAGTGGCACGTCATGGAGTGTTTCTCCAGCTTCTACTTTGTAGATGCGATGTGTGTTTACAAACGTATCCGTGTAGTAGGCGGTAACGAACGTAGTTACGCACTCGACTATATCCTCAACAAAGAGTTGGGTATTCGCAAACTTAAATTCGAAGAGGCTGACCACCTCAACGGACTCCGTTGGCACCAATTCTTACAGAAAGAGTATCCTATCGAATACTCCGTATATAACTTATTCGATACAGTCTCTTTAGAAGAGTTGGACGCGAAGACTCACGATCTGTCACAGACGATCTCGTTGCTCTGCGGTCACTCTGAGTATGCTCGGTTCCCGTCCACTCCTCGTCGCTTAAGTGATGACATGGAGTTCTTTGCACTGGAACATGGTCGTGTGTTTGGTACGACTTCCGATGAGATGGGTAAAGACCCACTGGATAAGTACGTACTCGGCATGAACGACTGGATCGTTACTTTACCGTCGCACCTGGTGGTAGATAACGGCATCCAATGCATTAAGGGTATGCCTGAGCATAAAACCCTAATCCGCACCCACGTTGCAGACTTGGACGTAGAAGGGGCTTACCCAACTACAGAAGACGTCATGAACATCAGTAAGGAAACAACCTATCGCGAGCTGTCTCGTATTGAAGGTGTTTCTGAAGCTGTGCAGCGTCGCAATGGCATTAACCTAACTGGCGGTCGTGTAAACGCTGTGCAGTTCTGTACTGAAATCTACGGCATGCCTTCTCTGCAAGAGCTGGAATCCCTGGTAGCTTAATCACACAAACGGGGAGTTAGCTCCCCTTTAGGATATTGAAATGGAAAAGACTGAACTGAACCCTGAAGGCAATGAGCTGTATGAAGCACATCTGAAGGCGGGCACCGCGTTCGTTACTGAAGAAGGCAATCCGTGTACCAACGCAGAGATCGATGAGTCTCTGAAAGGTAAAGCTGCCAAACCAGACAGTAACGCGATCGATGTATCTGAAGATGATGTCATTGCATTACTGTCTCCGAAAGATCGCAAAAAGGCGATGCGTAAGCGTGCTCGTAATGAGTTCGTTGGCCTGGTTGGTCAAGCGATTGTTCATATCGGTCTGAGTGAAAGCATGGCGGGTAAGGTCATTGCTGCTATCGGACTTACTGGCGCTGTGGAAACCAACTTTGCGTTTAACCCCGATACTAACGCTGGTATTATCTGGGGCTACACTAACGGTGGTGCGATGAACATTCCTATTCCACTGGAAAACATCGACATGGCAACTGTGGTTTCGCTGGAGAACGCCGGTACGTTCAAAATGCATGCAAACGCTGGCATGCTTCAGACTCGCACTCCTGGTTACTGGCTGGCTGCGTATCGCGTACCGCCGGTAGAGACTAAAGTTACCGACCTTCCTCCAGAGCCTGGTGACATTCGTGTGAGTGTTCCAGCGCGTGGTGAGACTAAAGCTTTCGTTCATGTAGATGAACTGCCGTGGGTTGAAGGCACACCTACTGACGCTGAGTTGGCGCTGGGTAAAGAAGTTGTAGAGAAGCTGAACGAAGGCATGAAAGCCGAAACCGCATAACAGCATAAAAGCCTCCTCTTCCCTTTCGGGAAGAGGAGTGCTTATTTATGCGGCAGTTTGAGCATCGTACGCCAACAGGCGCTTGATGTGGTCAACGGCACGGATCATCTGGATCTCAGGAAGTGCACGGTATGCCTTCTCTGGGTCAGTCTGTTTGATTAACAGGTGACGCAGGTTTGGCTTGGACAGGATGATAAAGATGTTCACCCATGCTGCAAAGTCACGGCGGGCGTTTGAGTCCAACTTAACGCTGTAGTGATTGCGTGATACAAACATGGATGACAGTGCACCGTCACCATACTGCTTGAACAAATCAATGGTGCCGTTAAAGGCATCAATGAAGTCTTTGTTCTCTCGCTGCGTCAGAATAGACTGGATAGTAAGGTAAAGACCTTTCTGTTCCATGTTGATCTGATCTTCAGTCAGACGTTTACCCGGTGCCATTTTCTGGGCATAGTTCTCGATTCGAGCCAGTAAGGAGCGTACGCCAAGACTTACTGTATCCTGAACTTCTTTCATTTCTTCGGACATTGTGGCCTAAACTCCAGTAGGTTATAAATTACACAGAAACTTCCATATCATTAATAGCGGCATAAGAAAAAAGAGGAGTAGTGAGTTCCGTATACCCACTACTCCCGAGCAGAGCTACAATGATAATTTGAGCATATAATTAGCTGATATGTAACTCAGCATCAAACTCTTTTACCATCAGTGCTGTACCGTGTACCGCAGACATCATTGCGTTCATGAACACCGAACCCATGTTTGAACCCATGGCCGACAGACCAGTCGGAGATTCAGAGACCTGCTCACCCATACACACAGAACAGTAGTCCGTGTGTTCACTTAAGCATGCCTGTGGAGAACGGAGTTCGATTACCTTACCGATTAACGGTTTGGTGTCCGTCCCGATTGGTACGGTCTGACCATCAACGATGTGGAATCGTCCTTTGAAGTTGCTGTGGTTCTCGCTGGTGATACGATAAGGTACACCGTAAGTAACACCACAATCGCCGGCAACAACACGGGAGTTCTGCAAGACACGTTGGAAGAACTTAACCGCTTCGCCGCCCAATGCAGTCAGCGCACCACGAGAGTAACTACCGCTACGTAAGGTGTTGATCAACGCAGGCAGTGTTTCAATCGTTGGTCCTTCCATCAGACTGTTCTTAACGAAGGTGTATGTACCGTCGCCATTGAAGCTTGCTTCGATACCACCCAACAGGAAGAGTTTCTTACGAACGATGTTGAATGACTTGGCTTTGATATAGAAGCCTTTGTCTGGATCTTTGTCGATCCACTCTTTATCTTTCGCGATTAACTGCCTCTCAATATCTGCAATCACCGTTGGGTCGTTCAACTCATGCTCATGCTCCTTCAGAAGCCTGTCACGCAGTTCAATTACTTCAGGTGATGTACGAGCAGTGTAAGGCGTTGCGCTCGGCACAGAGATTTCTACGAAGCCTGCAAGTGCAGTGGTACATTGAACGTATCGCACATACTCGTGCGCATAGATCACGTTGGGATCTTGAGCGTCGTAGTTGATACTACCATCGGGATGAAGAACGTCATTCTGGAACAGAGGGCGTATCTGCGCAAGTACGGACTTGACAGTAATTACCCCCGTCTGGAATGGGATCTTTTTACCGAAGACGTGAACCAGCGTATACCAGTTGATAAAGAGATTACCAACGGTTGTTGTCACCGGCTCAACGAGGTTCGGGATATCGCCAATCTGAAGATCAACTTTATCCTTGAAAGATAACAGCGGCGTGTTAGGCGGCACGTCGAAGTTTTCGAATTCCTGATGTTCACCGTTTTCATCGACCCAATAGGGAATACCCTCGATACGATGGACGTCAAGATAACGACCGTTCATTAACTGAGCGTTCGTCGTGCGTGTGCAACCAAACACAGAGAAGACCCATGCCTTCTCTTTATAGCGTAAGTTTAAACACGCTTTCTTAAAGAACTCTAAAGGTGTCATTTAGATCTCCACAGAAGGCGCTGGGAAGCGATTTAACTGGAAAGCGATCTTCTGTCTTTCCTGTGCACGATCTTCCGTTAGGATACGTTCTACGAGGTTCTTAGCTGTACCAACAACAGCATTAGAAAGAACATTCGAAGCAGCAGCAATTTGATAGCAAATGGTTGCCAACTCCATGTCCTTAAAGTCGTAGATCTCAGGGGTGAGTGATTCCAGAATCATGAACGGATCTTGACCGAACATGCCACTGATAACGAGGTTGCTCTCAACGAACCCTTCACGGCTATAATACTCCGTGTGCTTCAAACGGTCGATGATACTGCGGCGGAGTTCCACCGTGTCGTCAACCACGTTCTTAGATTCGAGTGAGGCGACGTGAGCTGCGTTCTCCTCCAGCATCTTCTGGACCAGGTCGCGGTCAACCGCACCAATGACGTCCAGAACGTTTTCAGCCGCTTGTCCAGTGATTTCCTCAACTACGTCAGCCAACGCCTCCTCCGTGTCATCTGCGTCGCCTATGAGGGAGATAAGACGATGTGGGTCTTCATACTGGTCAGCGATCAGTAATGTACCAACGATGTCTGTGAAGATCGGGAGGTTTTCATCGAGAATAAGATCTGGATTCAACACAACACCAAACTCCGCAGCACAGGCGACAATGTTGACTAATGCAAAGTCTGCAAACTGCTGGACCGCTACGTCCGAGGACAAGTCATTAGAACTGAACAAGAAATCATTCACCTTGTCGAGTACAGGGGTGCCTTGTACCTCAAAGCACGCATTAAGCGCCTCTAAGATATTGGCCTTCCTGTAATCCGACGTGTGCTGACTTAAAAAGAAGTCAAGCTCGTCAAACATAGGTACTCCTTAAGTATTTTCTTACCGGGGTATTAAACGTTATGGATAAAATTGCTATAACAAAGGAAACGAGATGAGTAAGCGTAGAAGTACCCCAGGTGGTGCACCCACAATGTCAGCGGCCGATCAAGCGGAGACCTTCGCAGAACTCGATCAACTTCATGGTCATTGTCTTTCACTTATAGCAACTTGCACACAATTAGGAAAGGATCTTCGTGATACCGAATTGTTGAAGCATGTCGCTAACCTTCCAGAGCTGGTTTCCATGGCTGAACGCCTCTCTGGTCGCCTGCAAGATGTTCAACAGACCCTTTCTGAAATTCGTACGGCAGATAACAATCTGCGTACCGGCACCCTCGGCGCTAACAATATTATGGTCGTCCTGAATGTCAGTCAGCGTTATGAAGACTGGCTTAACCGATTTGGACGCGGTGTGGCACCGACCATGGAAAACATGTGCAGCATCATCGACGCTGCCCGTGCAAAAATGAATGCAACGATTGGGAGTAATGCATGACTGGTTCAATTGACCCCGAAAACTCAACACCAGCTGAACATGTACAGGCTCCTGTTGCCGAAACAATACCAGCGCAAACTGAAGGTCAGGTGGCAGAGGAAGATGACATTCCTTTACCGCCTAACTACAGTGTACCCGATGAAGAAGCACCTGAGTTTGGTAACTTGCCGGATGAAGATAAGTATACCGAACCCAAGGTTGAGTCTACCCTGATCAATCCACTGGATACCCGTAAAGCCAATGCTAATAATGCGCAGACTCGTGGTCTGCCACCGTTAAGTATTCTTTATGGTACACTGGCCGGCACAGTTGACCTGTTAAACAGTCAGGTCGATGACGCTCGTATCGATGATCCTAAGGCGCAAGCTGCCTGGGTTGAAGCAGTAGAAGAAGCGTACCCTAACTATTTCCGCACCGCCAATGGTCGTGCCCCGTTCGAAGAGTCAGTAACCGCTCGTGGTGAATGGGGTCAGGGTATTGAGATCAACAGTGTACGCTACGCAGGTCGTAGCCAACGCCTGCCGGTTGAATCTGGTGAGCGTCTGGTTGGTGCTGATGCACTGGCTCGCGTTACGCGTGCTGTGGGTATGGGTGCGATCATTCAGATCCCGTGTTGGCACTCTGGCATCTGGGTTAGCATCAAAGCACCAGGTGACGTAGAACTGTACGAGCTGGAACGTCGTATTGCCATGGAGAAAGTAGCCCTCGGTCGTATGACCAAAGGTCTGGTATTCTCCAACACGTCGGTTTACATTGCTGGGCATCTGATCAACTTCATCCTGAGTCATCTGTATAGCTCAACCGCGCCGACCGATGACCCAGCAACCATTAAGAAGATTCTGAAAACTCAGGACCTTCCTACGCTGATCTGGGGTATGGTAACAGCTATCTATCCGGGCGGATATCCGTATCGTCAGCCTTGCATGACTGATATCACTAAGTGTACCCACATCGTGGAAGCGCTGCTGGATATCGGTAAACTGCAATGGGTGGATCGCAGTATGCTTTCTGATAAGCAGAAAGCGATCATGACTCAACGTAGTGCTCGCACCACCCAGGCTACGATCGACGAATACCAGTCCGAATTCGGACTGCGCGTCGGCGCTAACGTCGCTAAGCTCAACGAGCAGATGACCATCGAGTTTGGTTCACCGACCATCGAGATGTACGAGAACTCCGGCTATAGCTGGGTAGAGGCCATCGTATCTGCGACGGACAGCCAGTTCGGTAATAACCTGACTGGCAAAGAGCGTAGCGACTATATCAGTGACGTTGCTCGCACCACCGCACCTCGCCAATACAGCCACTGGGTTAAGGCGATTGAGGTAACGGATGAGAAAGGGATCACGACCCGTATCGAAGACCGTGCGTCAATCGAGGCGTGTACTGTGCAGATTGCAAGTGTCGACGATGTTAAGCGCACATTCATCAAAGCGGTGGGTGCTTTCATCGATGCTACAACTGTTTGTGTTATCGGTTATTTAAACTACGCATGTCCGAAGTGTGGAGAGTTGCAGATGAAGGCCAATGGTCCTAAGTCACGCATTATCCCAATCGACATGATGCAAGTTTTTTTGACCCTTCAGCGCCACAAGATCGATCAGGCACTGAGGGAAGAAAACGCAATCTAGCGTGGCACGTCGCCGACCCTAGCTTCGGTAGGGATGTGGACCGAGAGCGTACTGAAATCGGTACGCTTTTATTCCGTCTCGAAAAACCACTTAGTGGTGAAGAGATAGACATCGTGCTCAATGAGTCCTACGATCAGAGTTATGGCATTTTTAACCATGATTCTCCGCAGGCTAACCCGTTGAGTATTGTCAGCATGCATGAGAGCGAACGATACACTGAAGGTAGTGGGTTGTACAATCAAATTGCACGTTATTTAAAGCATCCCATTAAAGATCGCTTTGGGTTAGACTTGATCGACTTTCTGAACCTCCCACGAGAGTACTCCGAAGAGTTGATACGTTTAAGCGCAATCGGTCAAGCGGCACCTACTGGCGCGTCCGATGCTGATCTGCGTAAGCTCGAACAGGAACTGCGTGGCGGTAAATAGCAAAAAAAAAAATAAGCATAGCACTCCTCTATCCCGAAGGATAGAGGAGGCTGGCTTTTTATGCCGTGTAGATGATCGCAGAGAGCGCGAAATACGCCGCTTCTTTATTAGACCAACGACCGAGTTCGATGTAAGACTTAGATTTGTCGCCAGTGCTATAGAATGCAAACAGACCCCACTTCTCGACACCGGCCTCACTGCTGAGTACTTCCAGTACGCCATTGTCGCCAATGCGGCAAGGCAGCACACCAAACGACTTCGTACCGTGGGTTGGAGTGATCTGCACACAGTCCGTATCGGTTTTCAGATAGATAGTGGCGTCAGGATTGGCAATCCTTAAGATACCCATGGCAGTGCGCTGCCCGCCATCGAAGAGATGAGTAACGGTGCCATCACCGTTACGGCCATAAACAGCCCACTCGTCGGATTCTAAAATAGAGCAAACCGACACCTCATTGCGACCGAAGGTTGAGTTGTCGTAATTGATTTTGATCGGAGACAGTTCGAATGATTTAAAGCCAGCCAGGTCGATTTTATCAGTCATGATTTTATTCCTTAAGAGCATAAAAGAAAGTAGCCCAATTAAGGGCTACCATTAGTAATCAAGTAAGTAGTGTATATCTAAAAATCTTTTAATCCGTGAAGTCTTCGTTGTTCTCCACGTAAAGCGGTGGGTCACGATAGTCAAGGATATTAGACAACAGTCTATCTGCGCCGTATCGAGTATTGAACTGTGCCAACACCGAATCTACGGGGTCGTGGTCAACGTCTTGTTCACTGCGACGCTTAGTCACACCCCAAGTAGTCGCCTCTTGATCTGCGCAGGCTGTAAGTTCACCGGATACCTCGTCTTCGATCATGGGCACTACATAGAACTCACTAGCCCCACACGACTCAGCCATCGAAATGGTGGAATCGCCCAGGGTCTTAGTCGACAACATGGCACAGCCAAAACCAACACCTTCGCTTTTGGCTATTTCGCGCGCAACCTCAATGGCTTTGTCCTGCCGCGCGTGGATAGAGCGCTTATCGGGTCGATTGGCACCTGGACGAATCACCATCCAGTCCGTTGCGTCCTTTGGGTCCACCTTTAATGCACCGCCATCGGGTGCAATTATGATAGGCATTATGGTAATCACTGGTACTCCTTATATTGCAAATCGAAAAGCGCTGCTAACACGGCAGGTTCAAAGTCAGTTTTGACCAACTTAGCACCGTGGCGTTCAATGATCGCGGGTATGGTTGACACAACCATCTTAATCGATGGAAGGTCTGAGTCCTTTATGGTACCCAGTATCAGAAGGTGCCCGCTGTCGTAGTACCATGCACGAATGGTAAGCTCGCGCCCGGCGAGATTCTTATGGTCGTGTCGTATGTAGTCCAACAGAACAATACCAAAGCTCCCCTCAGACAAATCGACGCTTCGAACCCCACCGCAAACGTCATGGCGTAAACGAGGTGGCCTGTATCGCCATGCGCTATTGTAGATTGGCTTCTTCTCATTTCCTTTGTGCATCATCCAGAAAAAGAAACCCGGTACGTCTTTACACAACTGCGTAACTTTTTCACGCTCTGCATCAGTGAGTTTGGTTGACCAGGGGTCAATGTCGCCGATGAGGTTATTCGCTTCCTCATCTGTAATGCGCGGGAATGCCCTACGTAGGCGTGCACTCGCAGACTCTTTCATCATTTTGTTCCTTATACTCTAAATAGAACAGGTCGGCTATTTCGTGGGCCGAGGCGGCCGATCGTTTAAGAGATGCTCCGGCACTACGGAGGGACTCCTCCGTAGCCTCACCAAACAAACGATAGCACATCGCGTTATCCTGACGAGGAATCGCCATTACCGCCAGCACACCACACTCGAACAACCAGCCTTTCAAACTGACACTGTGACCACGCAGTTCGGGATAGCGCTTTAACATGGCAGCAATCACCGACCCGCCAAAGCGAGTGTTGGCAATCTTTACTTCCGTTACTGACCCCCATGCCCTTTCGGCACCCACAGCCTTTAATGGCAATACCTTTCTTTTACTCATTCGACATAAACCCTACCCAAGAACGATCGAACAGTCCGGCAATGTGGCGGCCACGGACACCCGCTGGTTTGAACTTAGCGCCAACCCGCTCCAAAGTATCAGCCGATACCTTAGCAACATGCTTATACGTCTTGCCGTTATCGCCGTAAGTCGCAACGATACACAAGTGCCCTGACTCAAACATCCAGCACGTTATGTTAGGTGACTTACCACGCAAGATCGGATAGCTGCGGGCCAACAACTCATTCAACATCACCGTCAGTGGTCCGGTAGTGTTAATCAGTAGGCTAACGGTGCCCCACAGGACGTCCTTAGGCTCCGCAGGCGGCTTTATGATCAACTGCCTTAACATCCACATAAAGAAAGGTTTGGACTGCTTACAGGCCCTTAGAACAAGCAATCTTTCACTTGCTGTAAGATCGGGACTAAAGGGATCGATCTCCCCGATGAGTTCATGCTTCACTGTTGCTGGAACTGAACCGAGCCTGTCTGCTCCATTCAGTACATCGATTAAATTGTCAATAGTAATCTGCGACATTTCGTTTCCTTATAGAAGTGGGGACGTTTCCTTTAACTGTTTAGTTATCAGTCACCCAACCAAATCAAACCGAGCATGTACGCGACAGTGGAATCTGGCAGTGTAACACCCCGGCACTCGGTACTGTGTAAACATGCCATTGTACCTTTCAGTAACGGGTGGTCCAGATCCAGATCGTAATTATAGATCTTACGATATACCGTTTTTGTTTTCTGGTAGCTGTCAGTGCACATCACACAAGTGTAGTCGCCGATAGTCCAGATCTGATAATCGCCTTCCGGTAAATTACTGCGCAACACAGCATCCGATTTCTGTTCCTCGAACCACTGAGCGATCTGTTGACGTGTTGCGCGTGGCGCATCGAGGAAATAGAAATTCCCAGAGACCATCGCTGTGGAGCCGGCGGCCGTGCGGCGACGAAATACCGTGGGAGATAGGCCGAATTGTTTATTAAACCACTCACTAATGCGACCCACACGACCGTTGTCAAAACGACGCTCGATGGATGTAATCGAATCGGTGCTGTTGATAGCCATCAGGATTTCATCACGACGGCGATCGAGATTCGCGTATGTAACTTGTGTACCCATTATTTTACTCCTCGTAACGACATAAAAGACCCCCAGAACCGAAGTCCCGGGAGTCCACTTATACTAACGCACCCGTATTCTGTTCGCGGTGATGTTTAACTTTCTCTTTGAACAGTTCGAGTTTCTGGTTGTGGTATTCCACCTGTTTGGGGATGTCGTAACAAACCAGATATTGGTACTCAGGTTCTTCACCCGGATAGTTCTTCAGCTCACGCAAGCGACCGAGCATCTGCACGTTAAGTTTGGCTGAGCTAACGGCACATGTTGCAAGAGCTTTAGCAAGATCCGGAATGTCGATACCGGTACCACCAGAACCAGGCGTTGTCACGATAACGTCGTAACCGTAGATATCTTCAAGATTATCCTCAGCCACGTAACGACCAACAATAACACTGGGGAAGCGTTTCTTGAGGTCACCCACCATGATGTCGCACATGTCAACAGTCGAAGCAAAGATCAAATACTTCTGACCTTCCTTACGATTCTTTAAGAAATCGTTCGTGAGATTCCCTACCATATTAAGGTAGTGTTTCAGCTTCTCTTTGTTGCGCATCAGGTACTGCTCGTAGATCACATGAGAGTAATTCTTTCTGTGGTCTTTAAAGCGTGCCTTATGCGGTTCTTCCAGATTGTAGCGCAGGGCAGTGGCAGTAATGTAGCACTTCCACTCTGCACCATTGTAACGGGAATCGTGCGGATAAATGATTTCATGTACACGCTTTTCCAACGCATCGTTTGCCAGTATAGTAGCCGACAAGAACAGCACCTTATTAAAGTGACTGTATAGATCAATGCGGAAGTAGGCGTGCAGCATCTGGTGTGCCTCATCGACAACACGCAGACCTACACCGAACAACATACCCAGTGCACGAGGGTCAAGGTAATGCTCGCCCATTTCCGTGCCGTGGTAGAGTTCGTAGTGTTTAATGTAATCACTCATCCCACCGGTTGACACCAGTAGTACGTCATAGTCGAAGTCACCCGACTTAGCCTTATCGATTGCACGCATTAGGGCTTTCTCACCCTTCACAACGAGTATGCGATCATCGTCGATATCATACGTCTTCTTAACGTCTTCAATCCACTTATCGATATACCCGCCACGAGTAATGAGCATCATGCGTTCCCCGATAATCGAGGCCGCCTTCAACGCCATATACGTTTTACCCCCACCTGTCTGAACAGGTAGGATCTTCAATTTACCGTCTTCCAGTATAAACTGAATGATTGGTGTCTGATGAGGCTTGTCAACCCAAAACGATTTCATTTTCAGGTTGGCTTTAATCGGAGTATACTCCGGTACCATGACTACTTCGATTTCCGCTGGGGTAATCCCACAACGAACCAGATAGGTCTTGAATTCATCTAACTGGCCACGGTGGACGCAGAAGAATTCACGACTGACGGGAGCTGCGGCGAACGTAACGTCAGGCACTTTAACCAGCTTTGCATGATACCCACGCGATGTATCAACGATACGCTCTGTCTTGTATTTGATCATACTCCGACAGAACTCTAACGCGCAGGCTTTAGCATACGGGTCAAGTGGAATGATCTTTACGCTCTGACCGTAGACCTCCAGTTTAACAGACGCCATCTATGCCTCCATAGTAGTTTAGGGGACCGGAGTCCCCGGTTAAACATACTATTTACAGATCGGGTAAATAAATACGATCCATTGGATGCGACGGGCGTTCAGGGTTAAGGAAGCTATCGATGTTCAACAGAGTCTGACCATGCTTCTCAAACGCATAATCCACGGTCATACTACGGTTGTTCATCAACTCTTTAAACGGCGCAAACTCACGCGGTTCTTCTGGATGTGGGAAACGATAATCGCCGGTCTTAGCATCACGTACCAGACACACCGCCAAGATCAACTCACAGTGTGCAATGTTAAACGTAAAGCGTTTGTTAACCGTATCGTGTAGCTCCACTACCAGCGCCGCCAGCTCGTCCTCAGAACGGGCCATTTCTTTTGCACGTTTGTCGCGACGACGACGTAGACGCTTGAACTTGATGATGTCAGCAACCTCGGCCATAAACTCCAAGGTGTTGATGTTCTTCAGCGGCAGTTCGAAGACTGGCTTGCTGAAATCCCAATCGCTGAGATCAATCTCATACCCGCGCCCTTCTGTAGCCGACCATCCCTTACGCTTGATATACGCAAGGAAAGCCGTAGTGAAGGAACTCTTACGAGAACCCACAGCCACAGATACGTCAAGAGCTAACCGGTCTTCCGTACCCAGGTCGTCAAAGGTCAGTGTAACCGACTCGATCTCTGAAATACGAGTGATTGGTAACACGGTCAGATCTTTAACGTGGTTGAGTTCAGTCAGGTTAAATGCATCAGTCTGACTGACGGTCATGATGGTGTGACGAGTTGCCAGATTAGGGTTGAGATTAATCTGACTTTCTTTCTTACCGTTGACCAAGAACGCACGATCACCTTCACTGATGAAGAACGGTTCAATAGATGCACCGCTATCCAAGTGCTTAGTTGACAACACGTTCTGTGATACACCAGAACAGAGTTCGATTACAGACAGGTGGCCTAAGTTAGCACCATCTGGAATCTGTAACGAGATCTCACCCAGACACGCCTGACACACGCCCTGATGTGGTAAGCAACGACACCCTAATGGGCTGCGCACATACACACGTTGACCCAGCAGGTGTTTATCCGCAGTAGTGATGCGATGTAGGGTAGGTGCGGTACCCGGCGCTTCTTCTACGTAATAATACTTACCTTGATAGGTCTTCAGGTCAGCAGAGGTTGTCATTGTCAATGGCAGCATGATTGTACTACCACAGTCCCCTTTAAAGAGGTGACGCAAACTCTGTGCTAACAGCTGAAGCTGACGGTTCAGATACTCTACTTCAGCCAGCGGATCTTTTGCAAAGAACAGTGCCTTAGAAGCAGATCGTGATTCGATGGCATAGTCATGCAAGCGATGCATGCCACGAGCATAACCAGCCATCATTGCGTGGGGGAAGACGTTGGAATCGATATCCGTTACGAATCGATGTCCACCGAATATCTGGTTCTGCTGTCCTGCTGAAACCAAACCGGATTTGGCCGATTCCGCAGGACGGTTCCCCACCAGTTCTCCTTCACGGGTGAGAATACTCTGTACTACGCGACTGATGTTTGCAATGCTGTTCTGAGTAGGCACTGCTTTTGACAGGGCATCTACCAGTTCAGGGTGTCGCAATACATCGATGAAGTCCTTAGCCGAGATACTGGTCACGTATGCCGGTAAGCGATACACGATTTCGTTATACAAAGTGTTAGTTACTTCATACGCACAGAGCTGAAGATCATTCAGACTCACCGAACCCGAATACGTATCCCACACCGACCAGAATGCGTTTCCGATCATTTGCAGGGACGTACCTTTATTAAGGCGAACCTTTGGGTCCATCAGATGCTCAACTAATAACGGCGTTTCCGGATAGCGCCGATGGAACTCCCAGAAATACTGGGAGAGTATTAGTTCACGACCGGTGGTTTGTACAATGCCGTTATCGAACTTAACGTTGATCTTAAACTTGGGCTGGTCGAACTTAGCCCAAATTGCATCTGTTGGCATTTTCAATAGCTCACGAGCTGGATAAGCGTCCGCTATTCCAACTGACGACTCAACAAGAGCTGTTGTCATTTAAAGATCCCCTTAGCGCGTTTGCCTAAGCTACGCATGCTGATACCACAGCACCACATGATGTGTTTGATGAATTGGATAGCACGGTTACCACCCAACGGCACTTTATTACGATCAACAGCCAGCTCAATTTGGGCAGGGTTCTTAGCTTCCAGAATACTACGAACTTCTGCTTTGTGTGCAGCTGGGTTGTTCGGACGATCCAGAAGGTCAGCAACGACATAATCTGGGACCAATGCCAGCAGGAGCCGAATCTCTGCTTCACCAGTAATACGAACGGCGTTCTCACGACCAGGAGTAGAATGCTTGTCCATATTCGTCATACGAGCAAGGATACCGAAGTGTTGGCGTTTTGGTGACGCAACAGAACTCCAGTCAAAACCATTCTTCTCCAGCATGATGATGTAGGTCTCACCGATCAACATCTTCTGCTTGGTTGTGGTAAAGTTGCCATTAGAGTCACGATACGTAACCGGATGCATCTCCAGTCCATATCGCTGCTCCAGGCGGTCGATGATTGTTGCGCCGATATCCTCAGTGTGTGGCGGAAGCCACAGATAGATTCCATCTTGACAAACGGCACCTACATGACTCTTGCGATATTCCGGGACACTTGAAATCTCACGACGCATTAGCTCGGCCATTAACGGACTAGCAATGCTGTAATATTCCATTAACTCGTCATATGCCTGGTCTACGAGGTTCTGGTTGTTCAGCGAACCACCTACGCCAGCCATGGCTACTACGCCCTGCACACCCATGATCTCACGAACACGTCGTGTCATCTGAGCACCAAAGGCATTCGTTGCCTGTTCGAACACACCGCCTAAGTTCATCCTTTTGATGTTGGAGTCATTATCCATCACCAGGTCAGCGGTTGTACCGTCTGGCCACTTAGGCATATCTTCAGGTTCACGAATCTGTACAATTACGCCCTTACCACCGTGCATGGTTGTAACTTTAGAACCGACTGAAGGGATGATGTCATATTTGAACACAATCTCAGTACGGAAGTCACCCACCGGTGCACGGCGATATGTCATGTTGACACGAGCGCCATCTGGCTGTTGAACCGACTTATGGTTAGTGAAGGCATATGCCCACACAATCATCCGATGTAGATTCGGATGCAGAATGAGTTTCTCACCATGTTGGCGTTTCAAAGATTCATACAGATCGATCAGCTTGTTTTGCTGGGCGAGTAAAGTTTCGTAATAGCGACGACTCTGCTCATCAATTCCTTTTGGTGTTTTCTCTTCATTATTCACACGGTCCAGATTATGGTCGTGGAATACCGTGACGTCGATAACTTCTGCGCCAGGCTTACCATAGACCAGTTGGTCAAAGATATAGTCTGGTTCAGCCAACGCCTTCTCAGTCATATCAACTACAGCCAACAGCTCGTCATACTCGCGGATAGCATAGACGATGCCGTGTGGTGCGATCTTCTGACCGATCTCGGGGTGTGCCCTGTAAACCCCATTGGAGCTATAAAGACCGATAGGATAACAACGATTACCCCACGTACCCACACGCGATTCAATGCCTACCGATTTGTAGCGCTCCAACCACGCACGGTTTGCTAACACACCATCCTCAATGGTTGTATGTAGCGACATGTAAATCATTTTAGAACTAACGCCGGTTCGATAGTTACCAAACTGATCGATAGATGGACTGGTTGCAATAACCATACCTTCTTCAGCTGGACCATCTTCTACCAGCATCGACATTCTGTTGCCCTTCGGTTTATACATAAAACCAAAGTACTGATGTCGGATGTTATACGTCGACACGTCCATAACACCAAAATATGCTTTGTTAGGATACTTTGGATTGTTCGAACGATAGACGGCAAGCTTTTGTGGATTATAACTAAAGCGATAAGCACCTTGGGTTGGATACTTATCGATGACGCGAATGAAACGACCTTCCTCGGGTATTTTCTGTTGGAATGTATAACGACCGTATTCCCGCTCTACACCAGTCAGGGTACGGCGAACACTTGGGTCTGCAATTACAGGCACCTGAGACAGATGACTGGTATACATCTGTGCACGAGATGCTGAATCATTTGCGGCCCACGGGTTAGTATTCGACCCGCCACCTAGGTTGTTGACGTGGAGTTCATTGGTCTTCCCAACGATTGACTCTACCCCAAACAAATCACTGTGCTTTTCCACGTAAGCTCCTCACGACTACGCTACCACTGTTTATTACTTAGCCCTTTAATAATATGTATTTCAAGATATCCTTATCCAGTGGGGCCTCCAATGACCTTGTCAGTTACCTCGTTACGTGAAGATTCTGGCGATGACATCTTCTACACCGAAGACTTCAGACGTATGATTGAACAGCATCGTATTTATTTACAGACGGCCGACGGTTTTGACCACAGGGATATACCGGAAGGCGAAGCCTGGCGTTGGCGTTATGACTTCTATGGTTTACTCGCCAACCTTGACATCCCCGAGTATCTGCGTTGGATTATTCTGCGTGTGAACGACATGACAAATCCAGCAGACTACAACGGTCTGAACACTACGATTTTAATACCGTCCTTTACTGTCATTCAAAACCTCGCTGCTATCTTCCGTAACCAGTACAGCACGAGTTGACAAAATAAAAAGGTAATAGAGAGAGGCTGGGTTTCCCCAGCCTCTTATGCCGTTACTTAGCTGTAACTAGCGATCACACGACCAGGGTCGCGGTTGTATCCCTGGTTGCTGTTATACCCACCACGATTATCGTATCCGGTGTTGTAGCCGGAATTGTAGGTACTGCTTCCTGGGTAACCGGCCTGCTGGGGCTGACCGTAGCCGCGAGGTTGCTCATAACCACGTTGCTGAGGCGCGTAGCCGTAACCCTGCTGTGGTGGCTGACCATAGCCCTGCTGTTGCTGCGGGACATTGGCTGCCTGTACTTCATTCCACTTCAGAGTACCGCCGTTCGGTACAGACTGTGGTGCTGCCGCTGGTGAGCGATAGCCAGACTGAACCTGTGGTGCCTGAGGAGCAGCTGTCTGCGGTGCACCGTAACCTTGAGGGGCAGCCGGAGCCACGTTAGGTACAGATGGTGCCATTGGCTGAGTAGCCGGTACCACATCCTGTTCCAACGCCGTCGCGAACTTGCTCGCCAGATTAACTGCCGGACGACCAGCGGTATGAGTTTCAGCAACAGTTTCAGCTGCGTTAGCAACTTCCTGCTTATGCTTCTCTTCGATACCTACGTCACCTTCGTTAAACGGCAGTGGTGGGATTTCCAACGCCAGTTTATCGATATTGGCCATCTCATCAGCCCAGCTCGTATCAATATAGATAGAGTCGTAGACTTCCAGATGCTTCTTCAGCTTCTTGGCATGTTTGTTAATGGCATTAGCCAGATTAACATACGCGCCGATCAGTGAGTCGAAGTACGGTGCAGACTTACTGCTTGAACCGTAGTCATAGGTGTCGCTTGGTTCCAGCGAGTTAGGCAGCAGATATTCCAGCAGAGCCTGAATCTGTGTTTTGTCTGCAACACGCAGCTTAACACCGAACAGCTCTTTGGAATCATCGTGTGCCGCTTCTACCAGCGGGAAGCTCACTACAGCAACGCGGGCGTATTTCTCACCCTTCCACATCCCACCGCGTTTGAAGAAGATACGAACCAGACGGTTGTTTCCTTCAGCTTCGATGTTGTCGATGATTTTACCCAACGCATTAGCCAGTTTGGCATCAGCGGTTGGCAGCGCACGCAGGAACTCCGACTCAGAGGCTTTCAGCTTCTGTTGATAATCAACGTCGGCAGCGATCTCAACCATGCTCAACATCAGCAGAGACAGACTGTTCGTTATTTTGTTGATTACCGCAGTACGGAGCTTACGAAGCACCGGGGATTCACCACGGATGATGTTTTCAGAAAGTGGGTGGAAAGCTACCACACCATTCAGGCCGGTACCGCGCAGACGTTCTGGAATCGGCATGACCAGAGGAAGGTCATCTACCTTAACCACACGACTGTTCTTTTCGTCGAGGTGGAAACGAAGCGTACCATCCTCATCTGGTGGCAGATCTACACTGGTCACCAGTGGAACGTACAGCTTTTCTACAACACTCATAATTAATCCTTTTCGAAATTAGCGGTAAGATACCGTGTTGATGTTTTCCATCAGACCCTGGATATCGCGAGCGATAACACTGCGCTTGTTGGCATCCAGAGTGGCGATTGGTGTAGTCAATGCATCACACCACTGTGGGTTCTGGTAAGGCACCAGCGGACCACCGTTCAGGGATATCTTGATTTCAGTATCGCCTAACAGATCACAGTATACTTCGAGGTGAGCCAACATCTGGTTACCGAAAGTGATACCAGCCATCAGTTCAGTTGCAACGCGATGACAGAACGACTGAACTGCATCACGCATGTACGACTCATCCTGAGACAGAATCTTAGCAAAGCTCTGTGCGTCATGTACGATGATGGTATACGGCGTACCGTTGTTTGGGTTAGGCATGTCGTTTGACATGGTAACAACCATCTTGGTAAACTTACCATCGTTCATCAACGTAGGCAGGGTACTTGCCACCATACGTGCAACAACGGTTTCGTTGGACACAGTATCCCAGTTCTCACTTTCACCACGACGTGCAATGAATGTATCGTGAGATACTGCAACACCACGGTTGAACGCTACGTGAGTTGCGTTTTCCAGATCTGGGCGGAAGCGCAGCAGCTCACCCCAGGACACGCCATGACGATGCGACATATCGGTATTGTTCAGCAAGGTACCCAATGATGCTAACTCATAGGGGTTGCGGTCTGCTACAGTTGCCTTAGCGGTTTTAAGTACGCTAGACATGTTCGCATCCTGCACGCTCGCGGAACTCAGTGCCGTTTTATACCCGCTCATAACGCGAGAGAGATAACTACCACTGTGGTTATTAGCGCGGTTAGACAGACGCGGTCCATCCAGTGCGATATTACGTGAATCGATCGTGCGAAGATCACGGGCATCAGCAATGCCACCCAGTGCTGTAGTCAGACCGATACCGTCGAAGATATCCTGAGGTGCCAGATAGAACTGGTTTACCTCACGACCCGGATTGAAATACCCCGGCATTACCTGGTTAGACTCACGGATATGCAGTCGCTTCTGAACCTGGCCATTTGGACCAATGCGATCCATCACCGTTACCGATGTGATGCTGTTGATGAACAACATCATGTTCGGGTCCATTGTTTCGCTGCGAGTGATACCCATGTAATCGGTATACCCACTCAGGATATCAACCAGCACATTGCCGTTGGAAGATACCTGCTCAATCTCCATCATAAAGCGAAACTTCGGTTCGTTCCAACCATTGACGATGTTAACGCTTGCCTCAACTTTGGCAGACGGTCGCATAATCTCTGAACCCACAACAGATAGAGCTGGTACTGAAAGGTTTTCGCCAAGCTCAGTGGCGTGCTGAAGTTTAGCCAGGCTGTCTGCGCTAACACGAGTACCGTAGCTTGCTGACCACATGTCGTTGTAGGTACCGGTCTCTGTAAACAATACGCGACGAATAAACATTATTCCTGTACTCCTGCTTTATGATTATTAAGTTTGATGATGAACGCCGCTACCTGCACTTTGAAGTCCGAGGGAATCAGATGACCACCGGAGCGATACGGACGCATGGTGACTTGTGCCAAAAGTTCCTGTGGTGCATTGAGCAGATAAGGACGACCGTCAAATAGCGAAAAGAGTTTTTCTATCGCTATCATCGCAGCATTCTCAGAACGCTGCTGTTCACCGGTATCTTTCTTTCCACTACTCCTTCTGTGGTAGAAGGGATACTGTTCTTTCAAGATCCGGAATTGCTCGTTTGTTACACGACTACGGGTATCCGTTCCGAAAACCATATCGTCGTCCATAATAGAAGGCTCAGCTGTTAATAAAGACGCCAAGTCGTAGAAGCCCCAGTGCCAATAAAGCGCCTGTGCTAATCCTATCATGTTCACACGCTCTGGTTGTTCCAGGGCTGGAATGAAACGCGCTTTCAACGCAGCGTCAACTGCCCACTGCGTCAGCGCAATCTGACCATCGGTTGGCAGATATCCGTTATTGCGGCGCAAGTGGCCAACACACGCATCGACCATATCCATCGGTAGTGACGGATCAATAAGACGCCGTGCGTTTGCAACACCCTTTGCGTACTTCCATGCCAGCAGAAACTTATAGTCGTTGATCTGCTGCTTAACGATTATTTTCTCAGCTTGTGATTCCTTATCGTCATCACGATATTCCATCCCGTCCGGCTTCTTACGCACCTGACCATCAAACTTACGGTCAAGGCTAGTCAGGGTGGTTTCGATCTGACGGAAAATGTTTGAAACGATGTTAGTGCTTGAGTTGTACTGAGAGAACAGTTGACCATCTGGCCTTCTGTGCATTACAACACCGACACACACCTTTCGAATGAGTACTACACCAAATACCCAATCTTCCAGCTCAGCACTACCGATACCTGCGACGATTGCAGACATGGTAATCTTGGCTGTATCTACGTTCATGCGAACATAGCGTTGGAGCTTGTCATAGTCTGCGGTATGAATCAGCTCCGTGTGATTCATCAGACCCATTGCCATGAACTCTTTGAAGTGAGTTCCTGACGTTTTCTTAGATTCGCGTACGAATAAGTTCCAGATTGGAATCATCGGACGCAGTGCTGTAACGAGACAGATTAGCCCCATGTAGTCGTCACGCAGATACGTGCGGTCAGAACTACTGTACTCACCCATCGCCGTTTGTATCTCGTTTGGCACGATGATATTACAGTGCAAACGGACAAAGCGCGCAAGGTCAGCATATGACCAGCAACTGTACAATTCAGCAACCAGAGCCACTACGCGCTCGTGCAAACGAACATCGTTAAACGTCGTTAAGAACGCTTCTTCGATATCCGAATAGATACGCATGATACGATCTTGTACGTCATCAGGTAACGTACCCCAGAATGCATTGATGTCCATAAACAACTCACCCGTCGACGGGAAAGGTGTGCGGTCAAAGATGCTCCCCTCAGAGACAATTCTTTTCCCTTTATGCTCAATGACAATGCCGGTCAATTTATCGCTATTGTCTAGCGGATAGATCTCCACATCAAACCTCCATTACTTACGCTAACCTTTACACTAAGATAATATATATCTCAAATGTTCTTAGAACACTACGACCGGTTGCCCGTTCTCAATGTTAACATCCTTCACGCCATCGAGAGTGCTGACAGTGCTGTCGTCCCAAAGAACAACAAAACTACCGGGTGTAAGTACACTGGTGCGATTATCTACAGTGCGCGTAACATCTACCCAATCATTGCACGCACTCGCTGTGTCGATTTCGATATCGTTCTTTTTTAGAATGGAGTGCAGGCCATCCAGGTCATTCGTTGCGCCAGAGACGATAGTGAGGGGCGAGCCTTCAATCTTTCCGTCCGCTAACCATTCTACTTGATTAACTTTAAGTACCGCCACTGCCTGTTTAATCTGTACCATTTTCTTCCCTTAGCAAAATAAGTCCCACGCCATTCCCTTTCGAGAATGGCGTGGTGTTTTGTGATGCACGTCTGTCGCCGTGCACTACCCTTCGAGCTGACATGGAGTTCATCTCATACTAATAGAAAGGGTTGTAATTTTTTACTTCCCGTTAGTCCACGCGGTGTAATCAAACAGCTGAACTTCACCGCCGGTATTGGGATCGAACTGCATGGCAAACTCTACTGCCGCCTTAGCATCTTTCCCCATTTTCATGGCAGCGCGAGCGTAGGCAGACCCAGATCCCACAGAATCGGTTAGAATAGGCTCACCGAGTACGAAGGCATAGTCTTCGTCGGTATATAACCAATGTCCCTTTCCATCCTCAGTTACGAGAATGGCAGTGAAATCCACTTTATCAGGCACTGGCGTCAGTGCGGTTAAACCTTCTTCCAGTAGCGCCTTTAAAATCCGGCACCCACCTGCCGTTCCAGCACATGCAAAAGCTACGGCACCTACACCATCATAACTGTGCTTAGCTGGATCGACCATCAGAAGCTTCATTGCTTTGTCTGTGGTGATACCCATGCCCGTTGAGGTCTCACGGCTATCAGCAGCAAGTATGTTACCATCCCACGCAATTGTCGTCATGGCTTATTCCGATTGATACGTTTAGCTAAGTTAGCCTCGAAGGCGTCCTTTGTACGCTCAGTAAAAGGTGGATACTTAACCTTCGATTTCTTTGGCATTAGGTTAGCTACCAGTAACTTAGTCATCACATCTGACATCGCACTACTCGGCTCGAAGTAGATGGTAGATTGACCTTCGTAGAAATCTGACCCGTGGCGTTGATCACGGTATGTGTGCTCGTATCTTCCGTACGGAACCAAGTGAGTAGGCAGGTGGTCATCGATTTCGTAAACACCCAGCAGTTTACCAATTGCACCGGCCAAAAGGGTGCGGCTCATTTGTGGGTAGTGCGGTGGATCGCACACGGTCAGAGCACCATGGAATGTGTAGGCATACGACTGGCTATATGGGTACCATAACTGTGGCACCGTCATACCGCGCCCAATAAATGGGGTACCAAGCTGTCGGATAGCCGGTGTACCAAATGACGCATCCTCTGGAAACTCTACACCTTTGAGTTGTTCGAAAAGAGTGGACATTTTATTCCTCCGATGGAATAAAAAGAAGACCCCAAAGGATCTTCTTGTTGGTAGGTTTAGTTCATGTTAATCGGCTCAAGCGTACTATCAAAGTACCTGAACGACACCACACGAATCGGGTTAGTGTTCTGGCTGGTTGCAACAGCCTTCAGTGCGTTGTCAGAGTTCAGCGGAAGTTCCATGTCACCATCGCGCATTGTGAAATTGATGGTGCTACCTTCGGTCATGTCGTGCTTCAATGACCCGTGAAGCTCGTAGAACCAGTAGTCAGTATCTGACATCAAGCCACCCGGTGTGATGAAGTCGTAACGATGTGTGCCTGGGAAATGACTGATACCATACATCTTACCAGCACCACCAAGTGTACCGCGAGACTGACAGGTGTGTGTATCTAACATCAGGGCAGCGAATGCCCTACGGACATGTAAAGGTACGTTATCGCAACCATTACTCAGCCGGCAAACTAAAATACCACTACCAACTTTGACTACTTCGAGATAAAGTGGAGTTTCTAATTTAACTGTTTCCATTTGTATTCTCCTGCGTGCTTGTCCTCACTCACCATGAGTGGCGCTTGCGCATGTTGATCGATTGGATTGTTTGTACTGCATAACAATGCATGGGCTTGTTAATAAATACTAGACGGCATAAAGACAGGTCCTTTTGGACCTGTCTGATTTATGTCACTGTTTATCCTAGAAAGGAATACTTTCATCAAATGACACAGGTGCGCTATCGCGACTCAGAACCTGAGGCTGCTGGACTTCGCCATTCGGGTTACCGCCTGAATGCTGCTGTCCACCACTCTGGGACTGATTGTTTCCGCCGCCGTACTGGTTGTTTCCCTGGCCACGGTTATTGTTGTTGCCATTACCGTTTCCGTTGTTGTTCCAGTTACGTTGCTGGCCACCACCCTGGTTATTATTGTTCCAGTTGCGCTGTCCGCCCTGTTGGCCACCCTGCTGACGATTACCCCAGTTGTTGTTGCCGTTACCACCCTGACGGTTGTTAGTCCACTGAGACGTATCAGGCTGAACGTAGTTGCTATTCAGGTGCTTAGCCACAGAACGTTCCAACACTGACTTATAGCTGATAGCCATCAGTGCAGAAACGCGGTCAGGTGACATTGGATTACTGTTCTCATCCAGCAGTGCGTAGCGACGATGAGACTGAAGAGGGAACTGAAGGTTAGGACGTGAGCGGTCCTGGTCGAGAACGGCGATGTAGATAACACCCTGTTCGTTCTTACCAACAACCATAGTCGTTTCGTGAACCTTCTCACCCCAACGACCATTCTGCTGCTTAGGTCCGTTACCGTAGTTCTTAATACCACGACGCCAGCCAGCAGGAGCACTGACTGCCTGACCCAGCAACTGACAATAGGCGTAGAATACTGGCGCGTCGATCTTACCAGCAATCATGCCTTTGTTATTATGCTGATCTGCTTCGATGTTGGTAAACACCGTGGCACGAGGGTTGTTTGCGATACTACCGAATACCAGTGACGGCGGACGACCTTCAACGGTACGCTGGTCAGTTTCAGTATAGAAACGAACCTGATAGTCTTTAAGCAGGTCAGAGGCAAGGTCTTCGACCATCTCACACCACCCCAGCGCGTAACCATCTGCTAGCTCGGCTGTGCTCAGCTCGCGACCCTCTCCATCCACGATACGATGGTAATCGCTTGGACGGAAGTAGAACTCCAGATCGGCACGGTTGTAGGAGCGCAGAACCAGACGAACATCGGCGTCACCTGCGTCACGTACGATATCCAGATCGAACTGCCACATCGGACGTTCAGAACGTTGACCACGAATAAATGAATGGTCTTCGTGCTTTACAGTGCGTTTAAATGGACCTTTACAGGACACGGCAGCACGCACCAGCGCAGTGATCATAAACAGCACACTGATGTCGCCACGTCCAGAGATCATACCGTTACCACGATCCCCTTCGATGTTGCTATACGCTTTGATAGACACATCATTTTTGTCGTTAATGGTGAAAGCAAACGTTGGTGCTTTCTTAGCCCCATCCACAGGGCGTCCAATCAAGCGAGTCTTAAACTCGCTGAGGATATTACGCTGTGCGGGTTTCTGTTCATTGTCAGACATTGAATACTCCAAGTCATTGTTAGTTCCTATAGCATCCTACAGGAATGTAGAAAGTTACAAATATCGACTGGACAGCGATATCAGTTGGTCCTTTATTTCACCAGCCTCTAACTTTTTCAGGTCGCTATGGATTTTCTCCATCGACGTGATTGTCGTCCAATGCTCAGCCTCGGCGAGTGCCAGTAACCGCCTGCGAACGCTTAAGCCTTGTGGGGACAAGTAGACCGATTTGTCACCGAAGACCGCCAATGTGAACTTATTAAACGGCATACAGGTCAGTTCCTTACCATTGGTAAGTTTCGTGTACCATTGATGGCGTTCTTTAATAGCGGCAGTATACGATTCTAATAGATCGAGAGTAGTGAAGTCATAGCGGATAAAAAGGTCTGTGACGACATGCGAGAATAGTAGGGCACGGCCCTTGATTTTAAACTGTAGCTTACAGGTCTCAAAGCATTCCACCTTAATGGTACCTTGCCTGAGTATTGCTGCTACAGCATCCTCCTCTAGTGCGTTCAAAAGAATACGCTTCTCACCCCGGTGTACCATAGGAACACACCCAGGTAAAAAACGCTCAATGTCTGCATAGTTGGACACGTAAACCACTGGGATAGCCTTCTTAAATTGAGAGACGAGGGTTTGAAGCTCGTCTACCACAATAAGTGCAGCATCTGCCGGGTCTACTTGTTCACCAACACCGGACTTAAATGCGGAGTAGAAATTCCGCACCATTGTCCTAAGATTGATCAGAACTACGTCGTAATTATCCAACGCATTCGTAGCGAACACGCTTTCAAAAGCCAACGAAGTCCCAATAGAGACCGGGAGGTCACCTACCTCCCGTCCCAGCGCAAACTGCATGCTATCCATCTATCATCCCATCTAACAGGAGCGACAGTCTTTGAACGGTTGCATCGTCGGGGGGAGACTCCATGAGTTCCATCCTGTTCAATAGCATCCGTTTCACGTTTATCGGCGTAATGTCTACGCTTATGACTGCGCGGGTTGGTTTCAGGGGATCGACTTTCGCAACACTGGACTCTTTTACTTTCTTCCCATTGACCACTAAGCGGAATGTGTCAAACGTGGCTTGTAGCTCACGTTCTGCGAAGAAAGCCTGGTCATCCTTGTTACAGAGAAGACGCAGGTTAGAACCCATCGGCATGTTCTTAGCCTTGACCGCAATCTCCACATCAGGCAATGTTAAACCCGACACATCGATTGTATCGTAACGCTTAGCGCCGACATTCTCTACGAAAGTGACTTCATCGCCTACGGTGTCATTACCGTAAGCTTTAACACGGAAGTGCCCTTTGGGTTCTTCCTCACCAAACGTCAGTCTGTCAAAACTACCGGCATTGATAATCCGACGATTAACCTGCTTAACATGAATGTGACCAATGAAGATCCACTCACGTACCAGTGTTAAGAATAAGTCAGAGTCCAACGCAGGCAAGTTCAATCCAGGCGGATAGTGGTATTCGAATGCACTGTGCATGATACCAAAGTCTACCTTTTCTAACCCGGCATCACGAACAGCTTTAGCAGCATCAAGATAGACCTGGTGTTGATCAGCCGCATGTTCATCGGGTACGAATAGGAAGGTGGCGTTCCATTTGGCAGAACGCACCACAGACAGTTTCTGGACGTACGTGATCTTAGCACCGATGTTGTACATCGTGTTGATGTGCTCAAACAGATAACTTTGTTTGCGATCATGGCGAGGCGTACCTTCTACGATATATACTTCAATATCGTGTTTGGCACAGAGGACCAGGTGATTCAATATCCAAAGCTCCACCTCTGTCACCACTGACGACTTAGGCAGATTTATCAACTGGTCCAACACGTCACCCGCATAGATGATAATGTCTAACTCGGCGGTCTCTGGGTTATCAGGGAACGCTTTTAACAGGTTGGTTGTGATGTGCTCAGTTGGTGTACGTGCATGCCCCAGGTGAATATCGGAAAGCTCTGCGATGTACAGGTAATTTGGGTTCTTTGTGTTTGTGAATCTACAGGTCATCGTAGTCGTTGTCCGTTATTACACGAGACGGTTGAGCAGGTGCTGCGGCAGCGGTTGTATCAGATTTGGGATCATCAACACGATGGTCCGGGAATCCAGGCAGCGGCGGGTAACCATGCTCTACCAGCACGTTGTTCCACTCTTTGGTACGGTCGTCGTCTAACTGCTTTTGGTCTTTTAAAGAAACAGCCAAAGCGTTAGCCAGATAACGTTCACCGTATACCGGATGTTGGTTGCGCTTTTCCATCGCCTCAGCAGCAATGCCCATTATCCCACCGCGTGGTGCAGCGTAGTAAGTAGGTATCGTGCCGACGAGAGGAGGAACAGTGAATTTAACCGAACCATCTCGATTAAGCACTTGAACCGGATTAGATGGATGCATACAGATGCTCATCCACGCTGTTAAGTCGCGGGGAACGATTTCTCCATCTTTGTCACGCTCAGGGGGCGATGCTAATAAAGGAAGGAAATCCCGAACAAACAGATCGTAACCTATTTGTGGAACATCCAGTTTCGTTTGCTCCACGATGAACTTCACCGCGTTCATGGTCTGTTTGTCGACCACGGGTTTCTTTGGCTCAGCCATTGTTTATCTCCATAATCCCAACAACCTTACCGTTCGTGGTCGAAAGCTCACGAGCCACGTTGTAAGATGTGCCATCGCGTTCTACTGCCATATACACACTGACATTCATGCGAGTGAGGTCATCGGTATCTGGATACGTAACGCGTGCTTCTACAACAGGTTTATCAAAGTATCGCCCCAATAATTCAGTCAGGGAGTTGCCGATATCTGTTTGTATTGCGCCTTCATCATTACCAGACTGTTGGATGATAGCCGGCAGTGATTTGATGCTGTTTTTGAATTCAACACTGAGTGATGGATGTGTCAAAAAGAAATTTGCGACAACTGAATCAATCACACCAGGGACGTCTTCAATCCAACCCTTTGTTGACAAACTTGGGTATGGTCTTTTCATGGACAATCTCCTTAACAATTAACATACAATTGCCTTCGATAGATTGGCCGTCTGTGTAAAAAAGAAAAGGAGCATAATAGCCTCTCCCGAAGGAGAGGCGTAGTATTAACCCAGTGTCGCGTTAAACCGTGAAGTCGGATCTTCTTTACCTTTCGCAAGTGCGATACGAACCTGCTCCCAGGTAACAAGCATGATACCCATTTGCTGGTCATGGTCAAGGAGAGTATCCTCGTCATGGTGCAGATAGGACGTTGCGATGCACGCTTCTTCATCGTCTTCCGACTGCATGAAGATACCATCAACAACTTGCTCGTACTCGTTATGACCCTCACCCACAACGCCAGGCTGGTAATCGATATAATCTTTACCGTAGCCTTCAACCCGCTGTTTGTGATAAAGCTCACGCAGTTCGGGTTCAGCCATAACGTACGGCAGCATCTTAGGTGGTGCATGCTGTAGCTGACCAATGTTAGCCAATTCATAGATCTCATCGATCGCATACAGACTGGCCACCTTACGCACTGCGGCACGAGCCAAGCGCATTGCATCCGAACCATAGAAACGCTCTACGCTTTCTTTGGTCTTCATCACAAACTGCTGTGCTGTAGAGCCTAAGTGCTTAACCGCCTCATCTCGCATTTGGTCCAGATAGTTAGCAAACCCACGATCGCGTTCACCATACAGTAAGTAGTCAAATGCGGCACTGCCGCCTTCGATTACGTTTGCCATTTTATACCGCCTTAAACTTGTAGACTACGTACACGCCCCCAGGTTGACCCCGCAGTGAGACCGACTCAAGATCTACTGAACGATAAAGCCCTTTAAGGCAAGCTATCGATGCCAGTAAACCTGAGCATAACTGCTCAAACGAGGTGTCCTTTAGGATCTGACGTCCGCTAACAGATTCGATGGCAATACCCGCGCCTATTTCAGCTTCGGTAGGCTCTATCGACGTAGCCGAGTTATTCTCACCCGGCTGTTTGATGTAGTACTCCAATGGTTCACTCGAACCATTGAACACTAACTTAGCAGAATCAATATCGCCAAAGCGTTCAGCGATAAGATCCATGTTAACAACAGCTACCATTTTGGACTCCTTAAACCTGACAGTTTTACTTGTCAGGTGATAATATATATTTCAATAGTCTTTCGTATTGACACACTATTGAGGTAGCCTGTAGTTTTTAACTTAAGGCTTTAATGCGTAAACGGTGGCCACCAGAAGGAAGCCTTCTTTGGTATACCCCACTTGCATATACTTCACATATTGCTCAGTGGTACCGCCAGTAGTTTGTTTAATGACCTCCTTTGCAAAGTCATCAAAGCTTTCGCGAGTAAAGTCGGAATAGACCTTACTAACGTGGCGCAGTAGTTCGCTATGCGGGATGGTCGTACCCAACCCGATACCTACGGCGACATCGTGGCCGGCTTCCCACTGTTCCAGATAAGAATCTGCTGAGCTGTTTACCAGCGATACGTCGGTTTCAAACTTGCTCATTTATTTACCCGTCCAGTCATTGAAATAATCGCGGTGTCCTGTAGTTAACAGGTCACGCATTTGTTGTTCGGTCATAGGCGCATAACGAACAACACTCGCTTTCAGTCGCACCTGGTCACGCTCTTTACTAATGCAAATACTGGCAATAGCGCCAATGGTACCATCGTCGTATTCCATAGCTTCTACCGTTTCCAGTAGTTTACCCAAAGATTGTACCGTCACATCTGGGGCAGTGATGCTGCTATTAAACCAGTGAGTGCAGCCAGCCGGGAGGTCTTTGTCGCTGATCGTACCATAGACGTTCATACCCGCGCGCTGTGCATCGGACAGCAGAACTACAGCTGCGTTGAAGAATGCTTTACTGAGACGTTTCATTTGAATCCTTTATTAATGAAAGAGGTAACTGGTTACAACAACTAACCCACGGACGCGAGAGAAGCGCATCTCCCCAACGAAAAGAGGCACCGGTGTATTTCTAAACTGCCCACAGAGTTTGCACAGATACTCGGTCAGGAACGCAGTGTTCATTTCCGGAACAATTGCGCTAAAGACCCCACCCAGACGAATGTTCTCACCCAGCTGTTGCGCATAAACAACATTTTCCTGTTCGGTTACGTCGGTGGTTTCCATTCGTTTCAGCACGTCAGCTATTTCAATCGCGTTAATGACGCCCATCCACTACCCCCAGATTGCAAAGTAAAGTTCATCTTCTTCGTCGCGCTGGATTTCACGCATACAAGAAGCCAAGTCTAACAGAGGTTGTACCTCATCGAAATAAGTATCGTCTGGCAGACCTGACAAACGCTTAGCTTCGTTTGTTGCCTCATCGATAATGCCGGACACGCGACTAGGCGTGAGTAGATGATACTCGGATTCACTACCGTTGTTCAGTACCTTAACCAGTACGTCACGCACTTTGAACATACGACGCTGATAGTACACATCGGTGGTGACCTGCACGATCTCCTGTCCGTCGAACAGTAAACCAGGGCCGACGGTTTTACCCATTTGCATGTCAGGCAGATGCGACGGGTGCACTCGACCTTTAACAATTGTAATATCTAATCCCATTTCATTTCCTTAGTGACAAAATAAGTGGCAGGGTTTTACCCCTGCCCGATATTAATCTTCCCCGTACAGCCAGTTAGCAGCTGTGGCCAGGATAGGTGCCGGTATCGTGATGTTACCGGATATCTTACGTGGTTGACCTACATCCAACACACCTACGTGTGGGCGCAGTGGTTCCAACATACGACGCATGTAACGGTCAGTAATCAGCTTACCGTTGAGTGCATCACCATCGAAGTCTGCGTTGAAGCTGACCAGGATAAGCACGGAGATGCCGATCGTTACATCTTTCAGGTCTGTCTTCACTTTCGTGATTTGCAGTAACTGAATGGACTTAGACGACAGGGTTGGGTTACGGTTCAGCAACATGGCTGGACCTTTGTCATCTGAATCCGCGATGATCTTCTTAAAGAGGTCATCAATCTCCTGGTCGTAGTGCATGGTTGCCCAGTGCAGACGCCGTTCGATCTCATTAGGGTTCAGGCCCTGTGCAGTGAGGTAGTTAGCAATGTGTACCGTAAAGATACTCACAGCCAGACCCCATGGTAAATGTACTTCTTCGTAATGGTGCGGTTCAGTGATTGAACTGATTACAGCACGGAACGAGAAGTCTTGGCGTGAACCAACACCATGTTTACGGTTCCACCCGCGTTTGGTACCCAGGGAGTCACGGAACTGAATAGCATAATAGCTAGACAGTTGTTTAACCGCTAACACACAACGGTTCTCACACTTTGTCTGTGAGAGTGGCATTGGTGTAGCACGGATACTGGCGATAGATCGAACTGCATCCAGCGCTGTGCCCGCTGGCGTCTCATTGGAATACGTACCGGTTGGGGTATGCTCCATGACAATAGCCAGTTTATTGGGTATCGGTAAGAACTTACAGAATAACCGCGACCGGTTCATCTGAATGAACTCACGCATCTTGACACGCATACCTGGCGCGATAGAACGAATGGTTTTACCGTCTGTCAGCAGCTCCATAATCCCATCGAAGTTCTCAATGAAATTATTCAATCCGCGACGGAAGGGTTCGCCGTTACGCATAGTGTATCCCTGCATGATGTCGAACACTTGCAGGTTATCGCTTTGCGGTCTGTAGCTAGAACTAACCAGCCACTCTAAAACGTTGTTGCCGCTGAAGGTTAACAGCTTTGAGAATATCGCCCAGAAGACCGGATTGATTAAACCATGCACCCCCTCAGGTGCTGCAATCCAGACATTCGATTCTATCGGTCTCTCTGTGGCAGGGAGTACCATATAGGAGCAGTCTTCGCAGATCTTACCAACGAAGCGTTCGCCTTTCCATTTACCACAGTCACAGGACGGCAGTATTGGCAGCGTATCGCCTTTGTAGTTGGTAATCAGTAGTGCGTTGAGCTTCTCTTTCCCTTCAACGGTAGAGGAATCAATGTCGTTAACAATAGTCGGACGACAAGACAGCAACGTGATTTCTTTATCGAAGTCCGTTACTTCTTGACTGATGCCGTACTCAATGGGAAGTGAATCCGCATTGATTGTTAACATAAAGTCTCTTACGCGCATTTAGACCTCACATACAAAAATAGAAAGGCGGACATAAGGGGAGCCGAAGCTCCCCTTAGTTTTTACATCAAGACGGTACTATTACTGACCGTACCAGATGTTGCCAGACTGTGGTGCAGCCGGACCACGGTTGCTACGAGCCGGAGAGCTGTAACCGTAGGTGGTCAGGTTGTTCTGAGGCTTAGCGCCCTGGCCGAATTCGTTAGCGTAAGAGAACGCCATACGATCGTCACCACGCGCAACACGGTCAGCTTCAACCACGTTGATAGTAGTGCCACATTCAGCGATTGCGTTAGCCAGCGCGTACAGGAAGTGTGCGTTGAAAGTGATACGGTTAGCGTAACCAGTGATGGTTGCGTTAGGTACCAGCTCCATGATGATCTTCTCACGCTCTTCCAGAGACAGCGCTTCGTTACCGTTGTAGCTCGCCATCGCATTAGCCCATTTCTGAGCAATGGTGCTGCCGTTCTTACCGGTCTGGTTCAGAACTGCCAGGTGGTCGATGTTACGCAGGTCAACCAGCTGATCGTTGTCCGGATAGTGACCCAGGTGTACGCGGGTTACTTCGTTTGCAACAATCTTGTTGTTCTCACCGAAGTGGCGAGAGAACGCATTGCCGGTCAGTGCATCAGCAGCACGACGGATGTACGAACGAGCAGCTTCACCTTCAGGACCTTTGTCCGCACACGCCAGCAGCGCAGCTTCCATCCAGGTCAGGTCGCCAGCTTCTTCGATATCCATGCTGTACAGCAGGTTATCTTCCACAGTGTGGTTCAGGAAGTCAGGCAGGTTGAAGGATTTATCCTGAGTATCGATCTTAGCACGCTGGCCAGGTACGAACTCATGCTCGTAGCCCAGAGCACCGATGTCGTGAATATCTTCGACGCCGCGCTTAGGCTGGAACGCATTGATCCAGTTGTAGTTAGAACCCAGAACAGTGGAGGTCGCCAGAGTCAGCAGCATTTCGCCGACGTTGATGACTTTGCCCATTGGACGGTTACGCGTGATGACCATGCGTGGGAACCATACTACTTTCGCATTCTGCGGAATGCCGTAGCTTGCGTAGGTCTGCTGACCGTTGTTGTCCATGCGAGGTGGTGCGTACACCAGATCGATAAACGCGGCCAGTGCAGTTACCGGACGGGTAGCTACGTTCTGAGTCAGGTTGGCAGTCGCTTTGTTGCCAGAGCGAATGGTAGTTTGCAGCACTACGTCAGAACGGATTGGCAGACCAGCTGCGGTTTCCATTGCGCGAGCACCCCAGACAGCCTGAGCATGCAGAGTCTGTGCGATCTTCTCGAAACGACCATCACCCAGAGGTTTAACCAGGCTCAGGAATTTCTGAGAACCGAAGCGCACGTCAGCGGCGGTGTTCAGTGCACCCAGTGCGAAGAACAGCAGGTTACGAACGTACTTAGCGTTTTCCGGATCTTTCAGGTCCAGAGACTTAGGTACGACGTTAACGCCGGCAGACAGTACTGCTTCTTTGGTGTTCAGCACGCGCTGGACGTGGCTGGTGATCAGCTGCGCTACCGCATCGTTGAAGATATCGCCGGTTACAGATGCGATCTGGATGCTGTAGTTGCCCATGTTGTAGCTGCGACGCTCCAGCGGCTCTGCGCTTTCCATCAGCAGGGTGAATAGCAGTGGGATACGACGACCGTCTTTCTGTGCGTGCATTACAACACCCAGGGCGTTGCATGGCAGACCCAGAGTTGCCGCTTCCAGAGTCAGGAACATCGGCTTACCGTATGCGCCTGATTTAGAGCTGGCCGGATCGTTGTCGATGATGTTCTCAGCGATCTTCTTGAACTCGTTGACGTCTACCGCGCCAGAGTTCAGACCCAGCGTACGATCCATGTTGCTGTAAGAGTCATCCAGACCGTAAGTTCCGAAGTTCTGTGACATGTTCTTTTCCTCTTTATATGTGTTCTGAGTGTTTTGTGATGCTACGGGTGCCACGCGAGCGGGCTGGATTGTTTCGCGGTGTTGACGCGCTGGTTCAGCATGCGGAGTGTGATGTTCCGCACGGTCTACCAACACACCTTCCACTGGTTGGGGTTCTTTCGGTTGCTGTTGTGCAGCAGCCTTCTGCTGATTGAGATTAGTAGCCGTTTTGACTACAGTCTCCGCCAGATGCGTTTCGCTATCTTTAGCTACCGCATCAAGAAAAGCTGAACCTAAGCTGCCAACGTGTCCGGTGTCATCAGACTTAATTGGCTCTTCAACTTTCGGCTTTTCAGATTGGTCTTTATCTTTATCGTGGACAAGTGCCATCTTTTCATTCCTTAAACATTGCAATGTTTTCGGTTAGTCCTATACCAACCACTAAGGTAATATATACTTGAAAAATCTTTGGAACTACCCCATAGGGCATTGTGCCCGGTTAGGGGCACCCGCAGATTTCTCTACATAGTATATGTCAAAATCTGGAGAACTTTTTTAGAATGACTTATATAACCCTAGAAGAGTCTGACCTTGCGGGTCAGTAAGCTCTCTATATTATAGAGCAGTCAGTGTAAAAAATTACCTAAGGTGGAGGTTTCATGTATACGTTGTTCGAAACGCCAAACCCCAGAAAAGCTCCACGCTACTTCTATATGGGGTTTGAAGCCGTACGCCGTCGTTGGAAAGAGAATGTCGTCAGACTGCAAGGTCATTGGAGAACCAGTGGCTATGCGGTGAAATCGGAACACATTCTTTCTAAGTTGGTTGGCAGTTTCTCCATACCTTTGTACGACGATGTAAGAAAATACCGAGATGCCATTATTGACATGTCACCTCAGCTTTGCATGGGTGTTGGTATTGCTGCACCAACTAACGGCACAATCAGTGTAGAGAACCCAGGGTGGTTCTACGGACTGCGCGACAAAGAATATCTGCTTTCCGTAGCGGATGACTTTGATGCATATAACGCGGCCTACAATTGGTCTGAGCAACAGCCTCTTAAAGTGTTACGTCACACCTTAACTGATCTTAATATGGCACTGCCCAACGGGGACGTACCTGACGTTGCGGATGGTTATGTCATTATAAGTATCAACATCCCGTTACTCGCGGTAATGTACTGGGGTTGGTGTAAGTCGCAGGTTGAAAAGGAAGCTGGCACAGCTGAACGTATCCAACAGTTTATTGGTCAACACGTTCTTCCTTCTCTCTTGCCCTCACAGACGAACGTGGCATTCTTTAACCGTATCATGGCGACACTGAACAATGTTCCGGTGACCCCAGAGAAGCGAGCGAATAGCATTGCCATTGCGACCAACTACACTAACATCGATCGGATCATCGATACTATCCTGAGTGACATGCGAACTAACCACATGACGTTCCATGAGATCTTTGGTTGTATTCCTACGATCACAGACGAGTCTATGCTCTCCTTTATACAGACACCGGATACTGTTATCTCCAGACAGAACCAGTGGGCGTTAGAGGCAGCATACATTCCCTATACGTCTTTTGCACTCAATCTTTCTGCTCTCTTTAACAACACGCAGAACCAGATGGAGCGTAATTACACTTGGCGTTTGGTGAACCGTGTGGTGAACGACAGGCTGTTAGATGCAGCACCCCGTCGCATACGCAACGATTTGCGCTTTGACTTCGACACGCAAGTTGCGGTGTGGACAAAATAGATATCTGCCCTCTCTACTCCCGCAAAGGAGTAGAGAGGGCTTTATGTCGCTTAATGGCGATCAGATATCAAATTACTAATGCGGTCGTCAACGTTAATATAGTAACCTAATGATTCCAATACCAGGTAGTACGCCTCCATCGTGTTATAGATGATTTTACGCACGTCGATGATACGGGTGATCTCAGGTGGTACACCAGATGACATGACGATGTTTGCTGGCAGCATGATCGTTGTCATTGATGTCTTGTCGTAGCGAGCTGCCCAGGTTTTCAGACGCTCGGCCAGGTCCTTATCTTCGATACCTTCAATCCATCCATTGAAGCCAGTTTTGTTATTGGCTGCTACTGATGCTTTGATGGCGAAGAACGGAGGTGGATCAGAATGGCCGTATTTATCGGCAAATACCTGCTCCCACAACTCGTAATACGCATACGGTGAACTTTCTGGTTTGGTATAGAACTCAGGAGCTTTAACCTGTGCTGTGGTTAAGTAACGAGTCTCACCGTTCAGAATACTGTTCTGGATCTCACGCTCACGATCGGCAACATCTTTGAGGATCTGCTGCAAATCGATCTGCTCACCGCGAAGGATGGTATCCATGATATCACGGATAAGCTGGGTAGCGCCATTCATGATCTCGTCTGGCACTTTGGAGTTCTTAAGCGTTACGCCTTTGACTTCCAGCTCAGGTTCAGTATACACGTTGCCTTCACGCGCTGACATGTATGCAAAGTAGTGCTTAGCACGCGGTGTCAATGCGAATACAGGGAACATATATTCGTTCTTCATGGAGACCTTGTGGATCTTCTCCGTAACAATACCCATGTTACCAGAGATAACTGCCAGGTAATGCTTAACCAGCTGGGAACTGAAATACACCACGATACTTGCGATATCGTTAGATGTTTCAGTGAAGTCCAACTGACCGCGATACCAGATTGCCCAGTCCTGTACAGTAAAGATGGTTGAGTCAGTATCTGACACGACCGCAGTACGACGAACAGACGACGGGAAGTCTGCAAGTGAGGCAGGAACGTTGTCAGTTACCATGAAAGCAGCGTAGTAGGTTGCATACGAAGCAATAGCATCCATTACACCCTTAGCGATAGAAGCAACTTTCTGTAAACGTTCGCCGTCTTCTTTAACCACGTCCCAAATAGTCGAGCCATTCAAGATGCTACCACAGTAAAGACCAACCAATGCAAACTGGTCGTCATCCAGCGCTTTAATAACAGCCACCGGATCTTCTACTGGCTCAGTGCGCTTAGTAATCAGACGCGTTAACATCTCACGCATGAACGCCGGGTTGAACTCTTTCAGGTTCCACAGGTCGCCCATATAACAGAACGCAGCCCGTTGAATTGGTGACAAGCGACTAACCAGTTCAGCAACTTGTGCAAACTTGTCATCAGCGCGCCAATACAAATCGGTAGAGCGCTTAATGGTGGCCAGGGTTTCTTCAACAGAGGGATAATGAAGATTGAACTCATCCATTGCACGCTGGATCTTCACGTAGTCTGAGTTAGAGACAATCGAGATGATATTGCTCAGCGTGATATCCAGGTTGTAGTAATGACGGTTGCCGGTAATGAAGCGCTCGTTAGAGGCGTTAGCGGTACCCGATGCAGAACGACACACTGAAGTCAGAGTTGAGTGTGAGGACTTATTGTAAAGTGGGGTAGATGCCGATGCGTGAGCACCTGACAAACTGTTGTTCTTTACCTTATAAGTCGTTTGCAGAATGTTGAAGAAAGTTTTACCTGCTTTGTCACCCGCCATATCAGCAAGGAACATCTTCTTCTTAACATCCTTACGTTTGGCCAAGTTCAATAAGATATATTCGGCCAGCAGTGAACGCTTCTCAGCGGGGTTAAAGTAAACTGCCATAGTTGGAGACATGATGCAATTGCGCTCACTCACGGTACGCAGATAACCCGATACGGTACCTGTATACACATCGCGGTTGCCTTCTGTCTCTTTAGCCAGGTACAGAACACGAGGATCTTTAAACTCATGGCTACCACCAGGACTAATTGCCGCTTTGACTTTCTCATAGCACTCTTCGTACGGTAATCCTTTCTTAATAGAAAGATACGAAGCTGCGTCGTGCAAGTAGTGCTTAACCATATCAAGGTCACGACCGTATGACTCTTGTGGTTGTGTAAATAACTGCATTTTATTTTCCTCACTGTTTACTACGCATACCATCAGCAAGGAAAGTAAAAAAAGAAAAGAGGCATAAAAAGACGGTCCCCGAAGGGACCGTCGAAACGCGCTATTTAAGGAATGTGTACAGCCTAAGGTCCCCCGTTACCCGTAGCGCCCCTGACACAGACTGTAACACATATAATAGTTAATTTACAGTAACAACTTTTGCCACTTTATTACCGGTGGTAGCAATTGCTGCTGTAATCGCGTTGATGACGTCCTGGTTACAGTTCTCGACGTAGAACGCCATGGTGTTATTATCGATAACGGTGATCGAGGCTGGGATAATGTACGGTAAGCCTACGAAGTCTACCGATCCATTGGCCAGTCTAACCTTTAACCAGTTGTAGTCATCGGCACTAGCTGGGGTACCAGCAGGCAGTGTACCGTAAACATTGGCGTGAATAGCGTACGGATCAAATCCCGCTTGTTTAACCGAGTCTGCATCAACGATACCCAGGATTTTGCAACCGCTGTAATCTGTGCGGATGATGTTCTGGGTTTGTTGGTACAGAGAGAAGTTCACGGTGTCGCGGATATTTGCTTTGCCTAACACATCCATCATTAATCTCCAAAATTAAGAAATAGTCATAAGGATTCGTCGAATCCCCGTGCAAATGGATATTGGCAAATGGCATTGTTAACTTAAGGAGGAATTCATTCAGGATGGATTCCAATGTGTCCATGATGAACTCATCGAAAATATCGCAACCCTCTGACTCATCCGAGTTCAACAGTTCCTTGCATGCTCTCGCAATGTAACCAATGGCTAAGTGTGGGTCGGGTGGCTCTTCCGAATAAACACGTTGGAGTGTCAACGGAATTAAGTCATCAAGTCTCTGATTTCCAAAAATGAATAACATGGATATTTACCCCAATCGGATAAACAGCATCTGGTCCTTATACACATAACCGATAATTGGGCGCTGCACATTAGCCCGCATGTACGCCGTTCTTACGTTAATGTCAATCTGGGTCGTAAGCTGTATTAACAGTTCCTCGAAAAGCATCCGGTCATCTTGACTACCAGCATAGCTCTGGTTGACGTAGTGGCAAGGTGCTCCGCAAGGACGTCGTTCTTGTTGCGCCGTATACGCATTGATTGCGTACTCAACGAGTTCTTCGGCGCTGTACATTATTTGTACAAATCCGATGTTCCTGTTCAACGCGATCGTGTGCACATTCTCGAGACCAACAATCATAAACTCAGGTTGGCTATTCTCTTGAATGGTGGCCAGGGTCTCTGGTAGACCCCGGTAACTATACCCACCACTATAATTCATATCAATGCCTCCACCACTGACAAGAACAGATACAAGTCGGTACCGACTATCTGTACTCTATCAGCACGTATTAGTTCATATCTACGTGGATCAATCGTTTTTGTTAACACACCATGCAGTACATCGGCAAGGTAACTCATGTTAGTTACTAACCCGGCGAACAAACCATCGTGGTCTTGTCCGGGAGCGAACTCTGAACGGTCGTCAGCCTCTAACCACTGACGAACCCGGTTCTCTATGACACCTGTGCCGCATCCATACATACGATCAAGGGCCATTGCTAAACATGCGTGTGCTAATGACAATTCATCCAACTCATAGTTGTTTGCAACTGTTCGGAAAAGATCACTATTGCCACCCATTTCAAACACACACAGAAGGGGCGTAGTAGTGCGTCTCCCCAGTCCGTCATGGTGTGGATACAATAGGCTTTCCTCTGAATTCCCGTGCATAATCGTAGCCTCGTATATAAACGTCGTCACCTTCGAACCATACTTCTTCTACGCAGGCAAACGACGACTCATTAGGTAGGGTTACGTACCTAGAGAGCCAGGCTACGTACATATTAAATTGGCTTTGTATAAATTCAGATACTTGTTTTACGTTCACTTCCTTAGGGCGACTGTAATCCGATTCGAGTATCTCGGTAGCATTACACTCTATTATTTCAAGCCACTGGTCTCGCGTTTCTTCATACTTGATGGAGTAAAATCCATCGAACGCAAAGTGGATGATTTGCTCAAAACTGAAGTACCGGGCAAGTTCGTCAAAATGCGGACCTGAACCCAGAAACCTCAAACTATAGATCATTAAAAATCCTGGGTTCATTTGCTACTCCACAAAGACCATTACAGTCTTGTCTGGCATCACCAATATTTCGACTACTCGTTCGTTTCCATTGGGACTCATAACACCCTGGCAGACAGGCCAACAGTTATTGGATATCTGCAACACCATCCCGTATAAATGTTGGACCATACGGTTAGTGAGTTCTTCAACAACAAAAGGTCGAAACGAATTACGTAGCATAGTTGATATATCGACGATTTCCTCGCCGCGTATCCTGGCGCTATTAAGTAATACCGCCAACTCTACAAATTCCTCAACGTAGCTATCGGGGAACTCAGTATTTAAGAGCTGGCAAGTGTGGTCGATACAGCTGGTCAAGTCTAAACAGTAAGCTTTCTTGTGCACTGAGTATATCCTTGATGTAAGTCCGGTCGTAACGCAAGATAACGCTTTCACCGAAGAAGCTAATGGAACTGATTGTCCAACCGCCGTCATACACAAAACTACCCAAAATGCGAGAATACTGATACTCAACGCACTCTACGAGTTCCAGTACAATCAATACAAGGTGGTCGCACAATGCAGAAAGAGCTGTCTCGTAAGACGCCCCCATTGAACCTGCCAAATGACAGATAGCATCGTTTTGGTCGCGTGGTACTCTCATGCGTAGCCAACAACGCAGATCATCTTCTGCATCTGGATACGACTGTGCATGATCCCACATACCGATAGCCAGCGCTATTAACCACCCGTGGTCAAATCCCACCGGCAAATTAACCTGCTCTAGCTTACTTTCCATCAAGGCAGTGTCTAGCACCACAATAACCGGTTTCTGCTGCATACTACCTCTCGATAATTAAAATCGTTGTTTCATTGTCGACAAACTTCCAATAGTAGTCGGTCTGAAAAATGGTTGTATTTGCCACTCTTTCAATCTGCTCTTTTACTCTGGCGCATAATTTAGAAAAGAGGTCTTCAACGACCAGAGGCGGTACGCCGAAGACCATCAATTCTTCTTTTACTCGGAGCTGTGCGGTTCCACGAAAAGGTGAGTATCCCAATACTTGATTCATCGTTGCTGTCGTGATGACGGCATCAGGTATTGCTATACTTGCTGGTATCCCAGCATTGCCAAGCGTCTTATAAAAGTTATCCACTAGAGTTTGAACGTCATAAACAATGGCTCTACGACGATCTAGCTCCACGGGTTACTCCTCTTCAGGCATCTCCGTGCCAGTCAAGCGATACCATTCCATCACACGATAATCCATGCCCTTATTAAGCAGAAGATCACCAGCGCATTCTGTTACAGACCAAACAAACCAGGTATAACCGATGTAGTTAACGATAGGTTGTTTGACGAATACGTAATAGATGTCATCTAACACCGCAGCCCGGAACTCGTCAATCTGCTCACCCTGAAACCAAGGTAAACGATCGACTAAGTAATCTTTGGCTTGTGTGGAATCGGCAGCCCAGTGCATGAGCGTATTCAGGTAATCGTCGGTAGCCAATGCACCCCATTTCTCGCACTCCTCACGAGTGAGTGGTGTAAGATGTTTGTATTGGCACCAATGCAACTGCTTAATGTAAAACGTTGCTGTTAGTCGAGTCAAGTCAATCAACAAACTCGACACGTTATTATCATCACCCACGACGCTATCCTCAAGTTTAAAATGCTAAAAACCCTCTTACTCATAAATTTGGGGTTAACAGTAAATAAATACCGGCATAAAAGCTCCTGAAATTAATCAGGAGCGATTTTCTATGCCACCCGGTGGTTATGGTAAGGTACGGGTTCCGCAGCCTTGGAGATCGTTTTATCGTATTCCACGAGCAAAAGGTCAGCAAGCTCTTGGAATATTTTAATAATCTCACGGGGAGATCCTTTCGCCGCACCAGCACCGATCATTGGTATAGTGAGTACCTGACCGTTAGCTTCAAGACTGTGAGCTAATGCTGCATCTACAGCTTCGTAGATTCTACCTAGCTGTGCAGATACGTCATAGTGCGAATACGTGTATTGGGTATATAGGTTGTAGCCTATTCCCCATTCGAAATCACACAGTGAGAATGTGCCTAGCTTATTCTTATCTCCACGTTTTGTGGCCATGTCTGCTTCATACAGAGCAGGTAGTCTTCGCTTAACCTGTTGTGCAATCCCTAAGCCCATCTTACAAAAACAATTACAACCATGGGCGAAGTTAGTTCGATACTGTTGGGCAACGCTTATCGCATCACCGCGAGTAACGTAGAGCATTAACTGAGTCCTATGCCGTTTGCCCTATTACAAACAATGTCGCACTTAGGATCGTATTCCTCACGGGGGAACTGACCATGCCACTCACCTGGGACTTGCTCACCGTCCACAATGTTGTCTCGACAACGGGAACATAAGAACGTTCCTGGAGGCAACGCCACTGCATCAGGACTAGCTAAATCCGTGTCGTCTACGCATCCACAATTATCGCAACAAAATAACATGATCATATCCTCCGATTAAGTACGCTGTGTCGTAATATAGTACAAAATGAAAAAGGAATATAAGAGGGGACCGAAGTCCCCTCTATTTAGTCTGCCAACAGTTTTTCAACTTGTTGACCAAAGCCTACGGTGGAGAAGGTCTGACCGTCGAAGTTTACAACACTGTATTCTGGGCGAACTAACTGCGCAACCAGTTTGGATGCACTGGTATAGTCAACTGGAGTGTAAGCCGTATTTTGCTTGCCTTCCATACAGAACTTCTTAAAGGCGATCTCTTGCCCATTGACGACATACGACTTGTAGACGTCTTGTGCAAAATCACAACGTGCTGGTTGGTTTGCTGGGTAATAATAGAAAGCTAAGCCACGGTCATTCTTTTCACTGACGACCGTGGTTAGTTCTAATTGTGCGCCAGAATTATCGCTGGTAACGCCGACGGTGCCGGTATCGATTGTTTTCCACTCATTGGCATAAGCGGTAGCGGACAGAGACAGAACAACCAGAGCAATCAGTGACTTCTTCATTTTACTTCCTTATTAGAGTTAATTTAACGCGTCACCCAGACGGGCGCGCAGTACGTTTATGGAACGTTCAATATCGGGGGCTGTGGCTATATTAAAGCAAATGTTCTTCACGGTAGGGTGTGCAGCTTCATTACCTTTGCGAATAGCCAAATTCCGTAAGGTTTGTTCGTCTGCATCATTTAGGATAGCCAAACTCATGATGTTGAGTATGTCCCCGATCGTGTTCACTACATCCACTGTTTCATCCCGGCCCATCCGGGGCTTTTTAGCCCCGGTAGGACTGGCAGTGCGTTTCTTCTTACTGCCCTTCTTCGACATGGCGTTTACCCAACATCTCATCGAAAACTTTGTTCAGTTCCAGATGGCGATTGTCACGGATGCCTTTGTATTTAACCGTGATGGTCATGGCATCAGTACCTTTGGCAACCAGGAACTGTGACGAATACTGCTCACCCAGCTCAGCGATCTTATCCATCATGTCTGCGAAGTGATACAGATGTGACGGCTCAGCCTGATCAACCAACAGATAGGTCAGCTTGATATCTTTACGCAGTGAAGGCATGAAGGTCTTCGACGCATACTCATGTACAATGTTCACACGAGCAAGAACCGCATTACCTTCAAAGTCGGCCACCGTGGAGACCACACCTAACACCTGCCACTTAGCGGCGGTGAAGCCGGTGAACGCCTGCTCATTAGGGATCATCAGCAGACGCGGTGTGAAGTTATACATCTGACGCCAGAACTCAGACAGGTCGAACTCAGGCTTATCGTGCAGAACGGTGTAGCGCTCAACCTTAGCGTGCTCGATCTGAATCAGCGCTTCGCCGCCAGCTGCTTCAACGATCTCTACCGCAGTCGCATCTTCCAGCAGAACTTTCAGAGAGATTGGGGTAAGGCTATTCAGAACAACGTCAACTACTTTCATTTAATGCTCCCTATTTGCCGGCATTCATCCAGCAGGATATCGAAATTAATGGGTTCGTGGGTTTTAGTAATAGCTGCTGTCTTTGGCGCAAACGAATCCGTACCAAAGACTAGACCGCTTTTAACATGAACATTGGGGCGGTATGTAAATATCCACCTATCTCCAATGGTAATATATATCCCACGTTTTAATGGAACGTTCCTGGCGCGGTTGGCACCAAAGCCCAGCTGACCGTCCTGGTACCATACGAGTTCGTCATTATGGCACTCGGCGTATTTACGCAGGCACATCTTAATCAGACCATCGCGTCGCCACTTATCGGCGTAGTCACCTAACCCAAACAAAACCACCGAGTTCTTAAAAGCAGCAATAACAACATCACCGTATACGTGGTATTCTCGAGTTAGGGTTACAATGGCACCGCTAGATGTTTCCGCCGAAATCTCCCTCAGAGACCCGCACGGTATCATTGACAGGGACACTGAGCTTTTCGCCATTTTCGTCTTTTTCCATTTTGATCAACATGTTGTACGCCAGAAATGCGCGGGTCAACATCGCCTCGCGCTGGTAGCCGTTGCCAGGCAAGTAAGCCGTAGCCGCACGGCGGATGTGCTCACACAGTGGTGTACCTTCACCCCACCATTTATAGGCTTCGATGCTTGCCTCTAATTCTTCATCAGTGAAGTGGTGTTTGGGGGAGAGCTGCATTACCACACTGAGATCGTTCAGGTAACCCAGCACACCATGATCGGTATAGAGATGGTCCGGGATATCCATCAGTCCCGTACCAAGACTGATTACTTTCGAATAGGTAAGTGCTCTCACTACTTCGCTTTTCATCAGGGTGAACTGAAGAACGCTATCGAATTTCAGGACTACAATGTCGCCAATCCAACTGTCCTGAACATCGACGTCGATATCGCGATCAACCAAACCCATCGCTGACAGCAACCCGTTAAGGTATTCGCGCACCGGAGTTACACGAATATAACTCTCTGGCAGTTCGTAGCTCAATTCTTTCGATTCGTTAATGATGCCTTGAACTAACTCAGCCATTTTGCGCTGGATCTTTAAGTAATCTTCGTTGGTTTCCATTTTGGTTCCTTAATTGAGAAAGGGCATAAGGGGTACCCAATTAAGGGTACCCCTAGCGGCAGCGTAAGTAATGGAGGTGAGGGTCAGCGCGTGAGGTCGCTTTACTGCAATTGAGGGATTACAGTTTTCTCCATATAATACAGGCATTTATGTAATTTTTTACAAACTGGGTTAACTGGTAGTTGCTGCTATGCCGGTGCAATGGAGAAATCTCCGCCACAGACTGTAGTTGATTTTATCGTGATCCATCAACCAGTTCATGGTAGAGATTAAATCTGAGGTTTCATCCCAGACAACATAGTCTCTCCGCATGCAGAAACCTTCCTCTAACAGTCCAGCCAGTCTTCGTATTGCGATGAGATCGGTCATATACTCAGGTACGAGCAAACGACGAATCGCTTTTGTAATACGACGTTTTGCGGCGAGATTCCAAAAGGGTGTGGCACCACGAATCATGCTGAAGGCTTCAGTAAACTCCCCTACACTGATTCGTGTTAAGACCAATTCCGCTTCGTCGTCGCACAAGCGAGTGTCGGCCATTAAAATCTGATACGTGGCATTGCGAATACCTTGCACCTCTGAGTCACGTAACATGGCACACTCCTTGTTTTATTCGCTAAGGATAGCTTCGATTAACTCACGACGTGGTGTAACCACGCGCATAAATAAAGCACCGGGGTCGTCTTCGTCCTGAGCACTGACCGTGTAGCCAATAAACTCATCGGTTGCTTTGCACACTACCGCATCTTCGATGCCATCGATTTCGAGAAATGCTTCGCTATCGTAAAGCGACTCAACCTGCAACAGTTCAATATGGGACTGTTGCAAACGCGCCAACAGACCACCTGTTTTATCAACCAGTACCTCAGCGCGTAAAAGTGGTGTCTTACCACCTGCAACAAGTTCGTGATAGATATTGAAGGCATCAGACTCGTTCTCTAACCCTATTTCAATATTTAATGTGACCGGTTGGGATGACAACATACTTGAGGTCATCGCGGTATGCGAACTAGGTCTGCTAACGGTGGCCTGGAATACTAAAGCATACCCATTTTCAAACTCGTTTCTGTAACTAACCCGGTGGATAGGTTGTGCTACACCAAAGGACATCTCTCCCACACACTCGCCATCCTTAAAGATAGCGGCGTACTCAGGGCGACTTTGGTCCTGAATCACGCGGTAGCCAGATAACGACCCAACGATGGTTTTAACCTGGGTGTCGATCTGCGGGGATTCCATAAAACCAGAACTGAAACCAAATGGTCCACCCATAGCTATAGCTGTAATGTCTTGCATTTCTAACCTCTTAAATTGTTGGTTTCCATACCGGAACTTTACGCATACACTCAAAATCGTTTCTGTGGCGATAATAAGCAGTAAGTCTTGCCACAAGGCACGCAGTGTATTTAACCACGTCCAATAACTTATCTCGAGACATTGCGGTGACGATGTCTTTTGCTAATAAGTCAATAGGCTTACCCTCGTCCATACCTGGACCACCGATAATGTCGGGGAGATCCCCTTCGACCTTTCCTGCGGCTAATAACCTAGCTTTGCAGTAGCTACCCACGACCTCTAACTTGTCAAGGCAAACGCCTATCGTTGATTCGTCGGGTATGCCGATTAGATCTATTTTTTCGCAATGCTTAACAAGCGAGCGAGCAGCATTGAATGAATTTACGTCAAGATAGTTCACGATTGGGCCTCAAGCACACTGAGGGCAGTAGATAACCGTATAGTCATAATTCCGGCTAGCTGTTGTGCCCGCAATTGATGTTTAACTGATTTCGTGGCTTCCAGTAAATGTTTCTTAAACTCTTCAGCGAGTAAATCCAACGGAAAGTCACGCAGCCCGGCGAAGTAAGCAACCTCTGCCATATTTTGAGCTGTTGCAATCTTACAATTGGGAATCTGTACCCCAGCACTAGCTTGAACCACTGAAACCAGACAGGCACGAAGTAGTTCCGGCGTGTAGTTCATTTGGGCATCGGCAATGCGGAGTCGAATTATTAGTTTGTCAGCAATAACGACGGTTCTGTAATCACTCAAAATTATGACTCCTTTTAGCGGTGGCTTACGGCCACCTAAATGGAATGGGTTGCCTTTAAACGTCCAGACATACCGTTAGTCAACAAGTGACTAACTAAAAGGATAGATACTACGTATCTAATTAGTTTATAGTAAAATTCTCCCTTTGTTTGGCGTTTGTTTTGTCGCTCTACCCTTTCGAGTAGAGCGTGTCGCAATTAAGCATAGAATCATGCTAGGCCAGTAAAGAATTACTTTGTACTCGCAAAGCGTTTCATCACAGCCTGAGCACGATTATCCGTTACCGCAAACTTACCTAATGTCCGTAACACAGACACGAGTTCCATTTGCGAATAGTGTTTGAGAGAATCGCCATAATAGTCGAATACACCTCCGTCACGAATACCCGCTTTCCGCATTGCTACAGCAGCCGGGTTTTTGTTGGTATGTCGACGCACCACTGATATAAAATCAGCAATTGCCATGCGACTACCGTCAAGGTACTTGGACACGTAGTGTGCTGACTTCAATACATCACGAGACTTATTGTCGCACACGGTCATCAACGCGATTACATCGCGGATTGTCATCGTATCTACCATCTCGATGGGTAGCGTTGACTTATATTTAAGCCAATCGTAGATGACGTTCATGTTACCTATCAGTGACATTGAGCTAGGCGCGCGCGCCCACGCACGCACCTTAGCGTATGCTTCAGTTCCAACCATTTGCTCCAACGACAGACCGGTGTGTTGTTCTAAGAACACATCGCCTGAGTCAAAGCGCCCGTTGATAACGAATTCCATGAATGAGGATAACTCAATCAAGTATCCGTTGGCAGACATCACTAGCTTGGACAAGACCACCAGAACATCGTTACTGTAGGTCGTAGGAATGATGATGATATCAGAATTCAATCCTACCTTCGCTAGTGCCTTGTTCATCGTTGCGTGCTCTTCCTGGTTCTTGGGGACAGGCCAGAAGAGGATGTCGGGTTCGGAAACCCCAACCTGTAGCTCAACATTGACGCCGGCGGGTTTACGATCAACGATTTCGATGATGTCGATTTCTGGCTCAGTCGGGTCATCAACTTCAGACCAATCAGTGTACTGACCAATATCGATTTGCGGGAACAGCTCTTCCCCTACTGTTACATCCACCCAATCACTCTGAGTTGAGTCGGATGCATTGCCCGGCTTTGCCTTAGGCGTAGTTGTTTCGTCATCGATCATGGTGACAGCGTACATTGCTAATGACGCTAGTGTCGTTGCAATCGCAACCCCGATCGTTGAAACCACAAGTTGTCTATTCACACTTCACCTCCTAAGGTGTATGGGATTTTATACGCCTTGCATACTGCGATCAGGTACTCCACCAGTAAGTGGCGGTGACAGAACTTGCCGGCCTTGCAGTAGCAGGCAATAGCAATCTTATCCTTAGATAGCAGTGCAAGCCACTCGTCCTTGTTTTTCAAAAAGGACTGGCGCATGAGTTCATGATAAACTTCTGTATAAGCGGCTTCGGATATCACACCAGACTTAACATCCATTACGATGCTCCAAGTAGGCGCAAACGCAGGAAGGCCATCTTTTACAGTCGTGTTGATTAACTCAATACCCAGCTCCTTGCACTTTCTCCACTGTGCAATCTGAACTGTGTATATCGTTACCATTCTGAGTTGTCGGGTTCGTCTGGGTCAGTGAATGGACGCGTGAAATCGCTGGCACCTTCTACTTGCTGCTCGATCCACGCCATACGTTCGTCGAAGTCCGGTAGACGCTCGTTCAGTTCCTGGTGATACTGTTCGGCTTCTCGACACATTTTACTATACCTCTGTTAAATAAGTAATTTTTTACTTTATTGGTTTATGATTTGAGAGAAATGCTCTCGATGGTTGACACAACACGCATGCAGCAGCAGACGCTAGCAGCAATGCAGATGTTGACCAGTTGTAGGGGGCGGCTCCTGTGATCATTGCCTGATGACAGGCGCTTGAGATATCGGGAAGCCGCCACCACACGAAGACAATTGGGGAGCACCTTCGGGTGTTCCTCTTATGCCCTCACTCTAATAATGTGTATCTGTAATTACACTGACCCTGAGGAGGGCGTATGCGAGTACTGTGGTACTTAAGTTGGATACCATTAGCCATAATGGCTGTGGTCACGGGGTTGCTTGCTTACCCCTTCGTTCCCATTGCAGTTCTGTTCCGTAAAAGGGAGAGGTTGCCGTGGATATTCTGGTGGCTGGAAACGTACGACAACCCGATCTACGGGGAACCGTCGCATATCCGGCGCTGGGAAAACTTTGTAGCCGCACATCCAAAGATAGGACCCTATGTACAGCGGGTCGCGTGGCTCTGGCGCAACAAAGCATATAACTTTGACTATTGGATCTGTGGGCGGGAATTCAGTGGTCCGTTCCGATTGTGGGGTAATCCGGGCGTAGAGTCAGGTTCACCAGTGGTGAGCGAAGGCTATGTGTTCATACTCACTCCCAAGACCTGGTGTCTCTTTGCATTCTTGCCGATCGTTAAGGTAGGCGACTACCAGTACTACCTCAGGCTGTACTTAGGGTGGAAAACTAAGAAACTTGGTTCTCACCCAGAAGCCCATGAACGGGGTATGTTGGCAAGCCACGTCAATCCGTTCAGGCGGATAAAAATAAAATAGCGCATAGTTACCCTCTACCCCGCAAAGGGTAGAGGGTTTATGCCGTTAGAGCTGTGCTGCACTCAATGATTTCAACAGCAACTCATAATCGCTGTGCTCTTCAAATGCGTCCAGGATATCCAGAAGTTCGGTCGGGAACCGTTGGAGTCCTTCACTATACCCGCAGGCCAAGGTAAGGATGTTATTGCGTTTCTCTTCGCAATCAGCGTATTGGTCTACATTCCACAACACAATGCTTGCCGCATTAATGGCCGTGTAAACATCATGACCGAAGTTATGGTCCCGACCATGCAGGTCAATCAACCCTGCAATATTTGTCGATGTAAGGCCCTTAGAGGCCGTTATCTTTTTAGCCAGGGCAAACATTCGATCGTTAGCTTTGCAGAGCGTACGGGACGACTCAAGCTGTCGTGGCGTAGTAAACACGTTGAAATGCCGCCGGTCATCACCACGGGTGAACCGAGGGTATGTGCCGCCATCAAGTGGTCGACAAACAGTACCTTTGACAACACGCGGTTTAGCGGTATCGGTCATGTTATCGGCGGTTACGCGACGAGTAATGAACGTGTTCATTTTCTCCAGTAACTCAGTCCAACCGTTCTTGAAGTTGTCCGCAATTTCACACGACGGGAACATCACGCTATCCAACGTACCGTCATAGTTAGCAACTACCCAGTTCCCAGCTAACAGGATAGAGCGCGCGCAGGTTTGACAGTGACGGTAGTGCTCAGCCTCCGGTTCGTCGGGTAGTTGAGTATAGAAATAATGAAGGATAGCTTTTGTATCCAGTGGGACGGTGCAGTAAGGCAACTGAACGCCTTCCTCATCAGTATCCCACATCGCCATCTGCCCGTGCATGATAATAGCGTGAAGTTCGTCTGGACCCACGTTCTCAATTTTAGTTTGTTCTGACATTTTGATTCCTTAGGGGCAAAAGATGGGAGACCGAAGTCTCCCTGGGTTTTTATTTAAATGAAACCGAACGCTCGAGACTGTGGTCAAAAGTAATACCACGATACTTATCACGAGTAACGCGCAGCGCGTCGATGGAGAGAACCACGTCAGCTTCCATGGTGTGTGGAATATGGTGCGGCTCCATCATGAAGCAGTGCGGCTGGCAGGCCAGAATGCCAATTGCGACCTTATTGTCAATAACCGCCTGAGTGCGTTGGTTACGGATCATGCTACGATCGCTTGAGGCATTGTAGAAGATGAAATCGGGTGACTCATTGTCAACCCATTCCAGCGAACGATCCAGCCAGGCAGTAATGTCCTGAAGACGATACTGTCCCGCGTTAAACGCGATCAGCACCAGCGTGCCTGGCACCAGACCGAATTCGTCTGGAATCAGTTTCTTCAGTTCTTCGGTAGCGAAGACGGCCACTGGTTTAGGACGCTCAATCAGCTCCAGCTCAGCCGGAACTTCCTGCACCTCCGCAGCTTCAGTGAAGTTCGTTTCAGCAGTATCTGCTACCTGGTACTGTTGTTCGCCACTGCGACCTTTCAGCACGTCAACCAGCGTAGTTCCCTGCGCCTCGAGTTCACTGTCCAACAGAGTAATCGGATCTTCTGACTTCTCTTTGGCAGTAAGTTCAACGCCAAAGTCCGCAGCGACTTCTGCCAATGCATCAGACGGCCAGAGAGACTCATCTTTAAGCGGCTGCACGCGACCATACGCCTGCTCCAAAGACACGGCGCTGGATGTCGGGGTAGACAGAGCAATGGTGCGAGTTTCGAAAGGTACATCGTTGACCTTGCGTTTCAACTCCTCCCATTTCTGCTGACCACCGAATGCTTCAATCTGTTCAGCTGAAGGTTCGTCGTCCGGCAGTCGCAATTTACCCGCTTCGGCGTCAGCCTGGAACCGAGCAAAGCCTTCGGGATCGATGCTATAGCCTTCTGGCAGCGTGCCCGCTTCCGGCACCTTACCCTTTTCAGCTGCCGGGATTGTTAAAGATTCGTTAGTATTCGCACTAACGTCAACCACGGTTGTTGACACGTTTGGTGTCTTCTTGCCTTTATTTTTCTTCGCCATTTAAAACCTCACACGATTCTGTATGTGTGCCGAACGTGGACATAACTTCGACCATGTGCAGCGTAACTGTTGGTAATGCTTTATCGGTGGTGACCTCTGAAAGCTGATAGCCGTCACCGACTAAACCCAAAGATACCAAAGTTCTACGTTCCCCAGGGAAGGGAGAGAAGCTAAACTGTGCTACTTGTTCACCCACCATAATGTCCTACCTTATCAACGATCCACTCTGGTGAAATGGATACTACTTCGTAATCATCGTTATCCGGATCTTTATATTCGAAGTTCAGGTCGGCGCTGCGCCAGAACGTCGTGCCCGGATGTAACACCAACCCACTCCCACAAAATGCCATGCCCGCTTCAGCGTAGTAGATTTCGGTCATGGATGGGTGTCGTTCGCTAAGGAGATCGTAATAATCTTCATTAGGTGGAGACCAGGCCGTGTCGAAGTCCAGATAAACCATCTTAGTGTCTTCATCGACGTTAACATGGAACTGGAATCCTGGCCACTTAGTCCCGTACTTAGACACGTAACTACCGTAGCTGGAGTGACGACTGCCTAACCGCCCTAACCGAAGTGGGTTATCCGGATCAGGCGCACGCATGTGGCCATTGAACCCGTTTATCTCAGGTAAGACATCAGGCGGGATAACCTCCAACATAGAGTGATAGCCATCGGGGTCCGTGGGTTCCTTTACACGCACCGGGATTTCCTCATCTTTCCGGTAGTAGTAATTTAACCAGCCGAAATAGCGATCGTTAATGGTGTTAGTTTGATCTGTTCGTGTAAACATATCGGCACAGTAATCGAAATAGACTTCTTTGAAAAGATCGGCACTCTGTTTCCAGGACTCCGAAGCAGTTACGCACTCCACGAGTGTGTCGATGGTATCAAAGAAACGACGACTGTTGGCAAAGGCAACCAATCGAGTTAATTTGTCAGTATCAAATACCCCGGTTAATTCCAAGGCAAGATCTGACGCCTCGTCGTCGATAGGCTTATTGAAGTCTACACGAGCACCGCCGTATTTAGTCATCCAGCTAAAAGGTTCGTGACCGTAGCACTCTCCACGAACGCGAATAACCCCTGAGAAGACTAGAAGGAATAGCGCCCTGGCTGAGTGCACGCCGTGTGCCAACAGTTCGCTGAACCCGGATGAATCCATGGCCTGGATAACGCTCTCTCTTGTAGCACCTTTCGCCGGATCGAAGTAGATCCTGTTTGCTACCCAGTTTGGCATTACTGTCCCCCTACGCGCCTGACGTGCGCTCCAGAATGTGGGTATGCAGGAGATCAACTAGATCCTCTGCTTCTTCTAACAGCGCACAACGAATGAAAATCCTATCGATCTTCGGATGGTTGGTAATGTCAAATTCAACCACAGGTTGTTTGCCGCGCATGGTCAGACGATTATAAGCCCGAATACCGTTGACCATTGAGAACTTAACCAATGCTGTTCTGCCTGGTCCTTGAATCACCATCACTGGATTTGAGTGACGACTGATCATCAACTCGTACTCTGAACCTAGAGCAGTGAATGGTAAATTAGATCCGCCCAATACTGCCCCAGGCGTAATTGCATTTACGTCCATAACTACGTCCTTACTTTTTCAAAGACAGCAACCAGTCACACATGTGCTCACGCATAGCACGATGTCCGTAGCCAGGCTCAGTGAAGGTCTCTGTATGACCTGGATACGTGAGTATCTGTTTGCCATTTTTATAGCTAACCTCGATGCTGCAACGTTTGATGATTTCCCACACCCAGAATTCATTTTTGTATGGGTTGAAGTCACGGTCGGGATGCTGGTAACTAACGTAGATCTCCCTGCCTTCGGAATCACGTTCCCAGCGACAATCGGTGAAGCGACACATTTCAGCGAGTCGCTCTATCTTACGCTGTTCTCGCCCACGTCCCTTGGTGACACGCACTCCACTGTTAAGGCGTTCCTCTTGCTCTGCCAGGAGATCGGAGATCACCAATGCCAACTGAGGCTCGATTTGAAGTCGAGCTTTCAGTGGTTTATAGCCACGTTTAGTTTTGTGCCAAATGCCGATGGGTCGAGCAACACACTCAGCTTCACGATCGGTGTCCAGTGAGAAACCGACCGTAACCAATTTCTCATACGTCGCCTGTTGTTCGATCTCAATGACGGAGACTTGCAGAGTGGCAGATAAATATTCATACCCTGGCGGTAAACCGGTCGGTAACTCACCCTTTGCGTCACGAGTAAACATAATCGGTTTTCTACTCGGTCCTAGCGTCATCTTACCGTAGGCAAGAATAGACTGCTTGGTTTCAATATTCGTCAACATTTTCATTCCTTATTTCAGTAGTCGTTCGTTACATTAGGGTAATGTATATTTAAAAACAGAAAGAAAAAGAGGAGTCATAAAACCCCCACCTTTCGGCAGGGGTTGTGTATTACGATCTGTCGTTCAGGAGTTCTGAGATGACATGTGGTGTGATGGCCACGGCATACGGGTGAATATCCATCTGATGGCGATACGCAATCAGGGTCATGCGCTCACACTTATGTACCCAACTTTCTGAGTGGAAGTGGCAGAGCATGTTCAACAGTGAATAGTGATCGAGTTCTGCCAATCCGGTTTCATTGGTATAGTCGTCCAGCTCTTCACCCACCGCCATCAACCGGAAGTCTTTCGGGTAGAACTGAAGAAGCTCATTGACACTATCCCGGAAGAATGGGTATGGAATCAGCGGCACGTTAGGGTCGCCTTTCACCAGCCAGGTCAGGAAGCTATGTTCAATGCGTGCAAACACCTGATCATACTCGTTAGAGCCTTCCCAACACGCTGTAACCAGACCGTGCTCGATCAGCCACTTACTTACGCCACCGATAAAGGTAGGGATCTCAGATGCAGCGTATGCTACGTCTTTGTCGAAGTACCATTCCACAGTACCATCGCCAGTGCGAAGAACCCACCCAATGATGGTCCCTTCGAACATATCTGACTCGATGGGTAAGGCCAGACCTTTATTGAGATCTGGGTTATACACGAGCTTGATGTAATTCTTTGTCATTTTGCTTCCTTAACGATAACGATTTTCTTGAAGTTAGCTTCCGCACTTTTGAACTTAACGCGCGCGGCAACGTATTCAGCATATGTCGCTGCATCAGAGCGACTGTCAGGTCGAATGCCGATTACTTCAGCGACCTTCATTGCGATTTCGGCTGAAGCAGGTGACATATCGCCCAATGCCTGAGTAACGTAATAGCGCACAGGCATCACTTCGGTCGGCTCACTGTTGGCGTATACATGATCGATGTATTCGGCCAATGCAGCGATGATGCCGTTTGGTGAGTTGGTTACACCGTAGCACATCAGTAGCTTTAGTTTCTCTTCGACAGTGAGAAGCGAGACTACCGCAATGCGCAGAAACATGATCGGGTCTTTATGCGAGCCGATTGTAATGTTACTGTTATGTAACACTGCCATGGCCACGGTGACGTTATCGCCTTGATAGACGTCAGCTTTCCACACGAACTCGCCGTCGTATCTGAGTTCTCCCCGCATAACCGCCTCATCGAAAAGGTCCCAATCGAACCCGTTGATGATTCGCACGACATTCGCTAACCGAACGCGCATTCCGCGAGATTCAGCAACAACCTTATCGACAAGCTCTTTACGTGCTGTCGTTAATTTGTTGTCAATGCTAGTAGTTCCGTTGGCCATTTTGCTCTCCCAGTGCCTGGTAAAGTTTAGTGAGTGCACCATGATGATTTTGGATCTCACTCATGATATCCGATTTAGACATGCCTTTGAGTCGACCCTTTTCATTGATGTACTTATGAAACTCGTTACTCAGCGCACCAACTACATCTGGGCAGAAAGGCGCGAACTTCTTACCGACCAACTCATCGATTCTCACGTCCCATGGGCGGGTTGGGTTTTCGGCTAAGACGTAATCACCCAACATCTTAGCTACCTCTGCCGTGTTACCTTTACGGGCACGCAATAACCAATGCGCTCGTGAGTTAACGTCCATCGCTGCAAAGAATGGGTTTCTTAATGCCTGGATAAAATTAAGATGGTATGGAATTAGCGACGTGCGGATAGTCTCCATCTTGGAATCGTCGGACAACAACTCAACAATACGCGGGTAGCTTTTAAAGGCGCTTGGCGAATGCTGTTTTGGGTAGATGGCGAATGGAGACAGTTCTTCACGACCTTCCCGATCGGACGCCGCTAACGCAATCAACGGACCATTGAACATTTTACCTTTATCAGAAGTGCCCGTAACTTCAGCGATAGCTGTGGCGAATTGGAACATGTGCATTGGCACACCCAGCGCATAAAGTGCCACAACAAAGGCTTCCTCAGGAAGCAGGGCTTCGAGGAACTTACCACCCGCGAACGGATCGAATTTAGGGACGGTGTTTTCAGGACCATTGTTATAAACCATGATTTTATTCCTTATTAAAGTAGCTAACAGTGATGGGGGTCTAAGGACCCCCTGGTTTTTATGCCCGAACGAGTGTCAGCAGCAGCATGTTCTCTGCCAACCAACCGTCTGGCGATTCATTAAACTCAGACTCTACTGCCTCACGGAAACGATCCCACTGGTGCAACACCGCAGAGCCAGCTTTCTCTTCACTAATGGAGCGCTCGAGATCAGCGAACAGCACAGCGACTTGTTCTTCGTCCAAAGACAGACACTGTCCCTGCTCCAGTTCTTCGATCAAGCTGGTCAGATCGTTATCTGCGTCTTCGTCTAACCACGCGGCATCCACACGGGCGTATGCACGATCAATTTCGATCTCTTCAACCTCGATTGGGTTGGTGGTATCGAATTGACTACGCATTTCTTCGGTCGGTGCAACAGCGGAAATTGAAATTACGGTTTTCATGGTTGTTCCTTATTGAAGTGGGGGAGATCTTGACCGGACGCTTCGACCATTTCTCTTAATACATCGAGTTCGGCTTGCATCTGGTCGATGGTAAAATCACGAAACGCTAATTCAGCAGCGATCTTACTTTTGCTGTCCAGACGTTCGCTGGTCATTGCCATTACGTGACGCATGTAATAACCGCCAACGCTGTCCAGTTCTTCGATGTCACGAGTTTCGTAGTTGTTAGTCGCGGTCACGGCGTGCCTTCCTTAATTTGTAGTCGGGTTGTGACATTCTTTCGATTGTCGTTTCGGGGGATTCGATGCTATACTCTATCTGATTGTTGGTCATCGTAAAAGTATAACGAAGGTCTATTGCTTCTGCTATCAACATGGCTGCATCCAGGGACCCTTTTATACAGGCCACTCTGGAAACAACGGCCGCTGATAAACCGCAAAGGTTAGCGATGTCAGATTGCTTATGTCGTACACTCATCGCCTCCAACGCAACAGCGATGTTACTTTGAAGATGGTGTGAGAACCGTTTGGTGCACTTATACAAAATGTCCTCCTAGAGCCGACGAACGTGAATACCTTTGACCCGACTCTCTTTAGCTAACGCTTTACCAATACGGACAGCTTTAGCCTTACTAACCCCACGCGGATCAAAGTCGAAGTCTCGCAATTTACGAGTGTAGTGCTCTTCGAATTCGCCGAAGTGATAATGGGTGTTTGGCCAAACCCCAGTAGGTTCTACTGGGAGAGTTAGTGCTTTTAACGGAAGACGGTAGGCCAATTTAACCCGATAGTCGTATCTTCTGTTAATGCGCCACTCGGACGTATCGCCTTCGCGTTTCCACTTTTTGCGGTTTTCAACAACGTATACCGGTGGTTCAATGTCGTAACGCGCGTAGAACACCTCTAACAATAACTGTGCATACCAGAGTTGCCCTTGGAAGTAACCAGAGTTGTCCTCTTTTGAGCTGATTGTGTCACCCATGTCACTGTTGTTATAACGAGCTTCATTTAACAACCACTCCTCAGTTGGGTGTCGCGGGTAGCCTTGTGGAAACATAGTGTCGTAATCTACGCCATCGACACGGAGCCACATATGTAGACAGTGTGACCGCCATTCCACACGTTTGGGATCGTAGTCATAACCGTGAATAAGAATATTACCCACGGCCATTGTCGCCATCCCACAGAAACCATTGTTGATTCTGTAGATAGCTTTCTTACGATCCCGAGTACCGGTGATAACCTGGAATACGTCAACAAAGTCGTTGAGGAGTTGGCCTACTAATTTATCAGCCACCGATCAGGTCCCCTTTGGTTGTGACTTTAAGATCGCCTGTCGCTACATTGAAGATAACGTTACGGCCAACAATCAATAAGTCGTAAGTGTCATTCTCAAATGAGAGCATCCCTTCGCGCACGTCGTCGTCCATGCTACGATGGTAATTTGCCAACAGGTACCAGGCACGCGGATTACTGCCGTATGCTACACACCACTCATTCAATGCGTTATAGCAGTCAGCCGAACTGTTGCTTGGTTCAAAGAGGACATCCCGCGCTGTGTCGGTGTCCGACAACATTTCCAGGAAGCCACGGTAGAGTATCTCGTGGTCATCGCCATCGAAGATGTCCTCACCGCCGATGATGGCTTCCATGCTGTCCGCTTCATTGTTGTCTGGTAGTGACGGAGAGGTAAGCGCATCCGTATCGCCAGGACCCCAGGCGGCCAGCAGTGAGAAAGTATCGTAGAGACCAGAGTCGTCGCCTTCGAACACCGCCTCGACACGGAGCCAGTTGGTGACAACTGTATTTTCCTCTAACCAGAACTTGGCATTGTTCAGATCGTCGAGAGTGATCTTACCTTCTGGGTCCTTAGTGATCAACACACCTTCCGCAATAAAACGGAGGGGTGGGTTAGTCTTCCGCGCTTCCGCCAACAGTAGTTTCTTGAACGCATACTCAGGTTCACGCCCAAGGTTCTGTTCAGTGACAACGCCACCGCTAATTGTGAAGTGGTTACGGATACCACAGTCGTCGCAATACCAGGCCGTGCTAAAGGCTTCACGATCGGCTAGGTGGTCAATCGTACCGACGTCACCGCCACACTTAGCACAACAGAGGATGGTGCTCGAAGCTACGCGTGTTTTAATGCTCATTCTGGCTCCTTATTTAAACGTCCAGTTGTTATTACCCTGGTTGGTGTAGACCTGTGCGTCCAGCATATTCGGACATTCGAAGAAATCGATTTTCACAGAGTCGCCGTAATTTAACTTAACGGGGTAGGGAAGCTTCCCGGTCATTGGGTGAACACCCACACGACAGTGATCGCGGTTCATTGTAACTTTCTCGATAACGAGGTTGTCAGTTGTGCTGACAATAGTGACTTCGTTCCATTCGTTGTAAGAACCAGAGCGGACTTCGGCACTTAGCTTATAGGCTGGACCACTGTCTGCAATTGCGGCAGCGGTGAGTAAAACGGATGTAGCAGCGATTACTTTAAGGAACTTTTTCATTTTACCCTCCTAAGGGCATAAGTGGGAACCGAAGTCCCCACCTGGTTATTTTAAGGTTTCGAGTTCATCACATAACTGTTCGCGTTGTACGCCGATGGTTTTAAGCGTTTTCTTAATATGGTCGCTTCTTCCATTACGGAAAGCCACCACCGCGAAGTTGACGATTGACTGGTAGTCGGTATTGATGTCGGCCACACTCATACCAAACAACTTGGTCAGGTTGAGTGTGACTGTTTCCAACGGGTTAGCGTCGGGTTGGTCAGTCCTAATCGCAATCGCTGTCGCTAAAGCATGGCAGACTTCAACTTTATTCAGACCAGCGTACCGCCCGAATGCCATCAGCGCGATACGTGGGTCCATCATGTGGCCTGGTCCCTGGTAGTGGAAAAACGAATCCACCGTCTTCTCGATGGGTGTCGCAGTCCAGCGACTAACCAAATCGTTCCACATGAACTCCGATGCCACCAGCGGTGTGTTATGATGTTCCGGTAGCCAGACCAAACCATCGCAGGTAATAATGTCACCCTTACTTACATGTCGATGAAAATCATCCCACGCCTTCGAGTGTGTGAGTGTGTTACGGGCAAAGACATCAAAGCGAACTCTACCGCCAGTGTACTTAGATGCGTGTTGCAGTGATTCTAAAACCATGATGCGTAGTGATCCCGACATCTGTTATCCTTAGCTGTGAAGCGATTGGGTGTATTGTTTGGCATAACGAACACGCTGAGTCAGTCCTTTGCGCAGGCAGTAACCTATCGGTTCTTCTACTTCGGTGTGGGTTGCTGAGACACCGTTTTCACGGGTCATCAGTATGCGGTAGTCGAGATCGATTGCATCAGCAATGGTCATGGCGGTGTCCAAGGTATAGCCAGTTTCATGGCCGTTCTTAATTCTGCTCAAGAGGCTTACACTGCAACCTATCTCTCTTGATAACGAAGCAAGGGTTTTTCTGTTCTTCATGTGCATGGCCAGAATATAGCTCAGGCTGATAACTAATAACTGTTTTGCATTCAGAACGGAACTGTGTGAATAGCGTTTAGACATGGGATACTCCTTTTAGAAATAAGATGGGGTAGTTTCCTACCCCTTGGTTTGAATTACAGGTACTTCTTGATGTCAACGAAAGCAGCAGCCGGTGTCGTCAAAACAACCTGACGAATAAAGCCATCGGTTTCGGGGATACTGATTGTGGTACGGCGCGTGTTGCCAAAGAAGCTTACACTTACCGATACACCAGACACCCAAGTATCCACAAGACCTTCTACTGGGATACTGTGGCCAACCGCAGAAAGAATGGCATCGATCGCAGACACGCTGTCTTCGGTCAACGGTTTCCAGGCATGACTATCGAGCAGGTAGATATCACCCGGATTGGTCAGCACAGCTTTAGCCAGGTGAGCGGCAGTATTGCCGAGGAAACGTACTTTGCGTGAGGTATGCTTGAATGGGATCTCCACTTCACTGTAGAAGCTGTTAGCAACAGGTGAGCATGCGATATGACTCTGGTAACTGTCGTAACCACGAGGAGACCCATGGTTAGTCAACGGCGACGCATAGCCGTAGCCCTGCTGTGGCGCTTCATTAGTCCAACCACCCAAATGTGGATGCTGCGTAACGCCATAACCCTGTGCACGAGCCATGCTACCAAAACCGCTAGTGCGCGCTGAAATATCTTCATTAGCGGCACTGGCATCTGGCGACATATACACAGGACGAGACATGGACATGGCTAACTGTTCCAGATTAGGAACAATGCCCGTCAGTGGTGTGTATACCAGCGTGAGGGCGTTAGGGCCAGATGACACCAGGTCGCCAATGTGATACAGATCGTCAGGATTCAGTTCGGTGGTACCGTACGCACTTTCACGATATTGACATACGGCGAAAACACCATCAGTTTCAGTGGTCGTGACCCGGATACTAATGGGGAAGCCGGACGTAGACATCAGTGTAGTCTGGTGCACAACGCGACGTTTGGCTAAACGGGCCACCTTAAGGTCACGTTGTTTCAGTGCGACCAGATGAGAATCCTCAATCCACACACGTCCTTCCACTAACGCAGCCAACTCAGCAATCGCAATGATCGTATTGCCAATAGGCACGTATTTATAGTGCTCGCTGCCACTGCCATCCTGTTGGATATTGCGGCTACCGTACGGTGGTACAAAGCCAGCTAACAGGTACCCGATCTCTTCACTAGCCCCATCTTCAGCATCTGCTGGGCGTGACACCAGTTCCAGCTTAGGATACGTTACGTACCCCTCTGGTTTAACGTCCCCACTGTAGACCACGGAAACTAACAGCTTACGGCTATCACCCCCAAGTGTAGTGCAGACATCGGCAGTCGGCGAGAACGGTTCAAACTGCCCCGCTTCACTCAGGTGCGCCAGCTTGTAAAGGCACTTCTTAGTTTCTTCATCAGCGAAGGTCCATGTAGTGTTGAGCGTCGTATCGAGCAGCGGTGCATTCATGGCAATAATGGTGTCGCCGCTAACGAATGCCGGATTAGACAATCCCCCGTTGGATACAATGTACGGTACGCCCAACCGAGTAACTACCTCCACTTCAATCCATGCATTTTTGTTGTCTTCTGGGATGCACTTAGCGATAACCCCAGATTCGCCATTGTGAGTGACATGATACAGCGAGCTTTCGTCCACGTCGTGGTCGAGCTTGCGTTTAGCCAGGTAGGACATTACTGCATCACGGATAGTGTGGATGGTGGTCTTAGCCAAAGTAACTTCGGGGCAGAACCGGATATCGAATTCATCTGAAAGGTCAGCAATTTTAACAAAGGTGACTTTAGGGTCCATGGCAGGCAAACCGGCTTTGCTAGGCATCGCAAAGGTCGGCTTAACAACGAAGATACCATCGGTACGAAGGATCACTGGCCAGGCTTCCTCACGGTTAGAGGTATGCAGACGCAGGACACCACGATAGTACGCTTCTTTTACACGAGTAAGTAACATATTCTAATTCCTTTAATTAAGAGTTGGGATTCATGGATTAGCATGAAGATGGTGTTTCCCCACTAGTACCAAAAAACACCATCGCGATACTTCTACGACCGGTGTTTACTTAGTGGAACTTCTTACGTCCACACACGCTGGTGTAGGTCTGTTTGGTGCACACTTCGTTTTCTTCTTTAGACTGACCCATCAGCAGCTGTTCTACAGCCATGCGGATAGCGCCGCTAGAAGACAGATCCATACGACCAGCGGTAACGACACCACGAGCTGGGTAATCAGAAGCAGTTACATCCACTTCGACACCCGCTTCAGTAGCGAAACGTTTGGCAGCTTCAGGGGTAGCAAACAGAACGTCGTTGCCAGAGGTCCAGGTATTTTTGTTGATAGAGTTAAACATAATCGAATTTCCTTTTTGCAGGTGAATTATGAGCATGATTGCTCGTTATTATCAATTCGATTATATATATCTGAAAATTTACTGATCCGAGGCAAATGCTTTTAAAGCGAGCATTAACTCGTAGGTAAAGTGATCCACTGGAAGATCGCGATAACACCGATCGAACGTTTCAAAGTCGTCTGCGTTCTCTGGTAAGAAGACCTCATCCTGAACGTCATTGGCGATACACCATCCTAACCGGTGCATGTCATCGACACCACCCAAATTCATAGTGTCGTAAAACCTACCCTCATGGTGAATGACGCAGTGTAGTGGATACTCGCCGAACTCGTTGTTCCCACAGCTTGCAACCAGACACAGGTAGGTGTGTTTAACTTCAGGCATAACCGTTTGAATCGCCTTAGCGACTTGGTAACAAATACCACTGCCTGCAATCATTACGCCATCACTTCTTTCCCGTGCTTGGTTAATCCAATCCACCGGGTTAGTTCGTTCCGGGTAGTACTTAACGTAGAAGTCAATAACAAATTCAAGTGCACGAGTGACAGTTAACATTCTGGTTCCTTTTATAAGTAACGGCATAAAACGAAACTCCTACCCAAAGGCAGAGTTTCAATTTCGCGCTTTTTTAAATCAAGTAATGTAATGTAATGAATAGTTGAAGAGAGTAGTCGTAGCTACTCTCTCTAAGGGATAGGTTTATATACTAGATACTACTCTTTCTATATAGTATATATTTATGCTTCGCATAGCCCCCTCCTTATTCCTCCCCCATCTCTGGAATTGGACATATAATAAGTACACTTCAGGTAATTAAAAACTAAAAAAGAAAGAGGGATAAAGAGGAGGGACAGAAGTCCCTCCTTACTATGTTGTTACCCGTTAAACTTAGACTTAGTTAAGCTAGCAAGTAACTCCCGCATTGGCGTGATATCGTTGAAAGGTACGTTCACACTGAATGCCACACTGCCCTGGTTAGGATTATCGACCAGATCAAAGACAGAACGGAAAGTGATCAATCGGGTGTATTTATTAAACCGCTGAGTAACCTCCCACCCTTCATAGTCTTTAGCTGTGTATGTACCAGACATATCCCAACCCAGCTGGTCTACAGTAGCAGATAGCAGAGCAGCACGTACCGCAGCAATGTTATCTTTGTTGATGCCCTGGACGTCAGTATTCATTGCCACCACCTGACGAACCAGCTCCATAAGACCCATACCTTCACCAACAACCAAAGCAAACCTACCGGCAGTCAAATGGATCAGCGCGTAATTGGATGCGCGATTACGGCCAATTTGGTCGGAGTTTAAGTTAATGGTGTCAGTTGGCTCTAAGCGTCCGTGTGTAACCAGGGTTTGGTCAGGGTGCTTCTTACTCAACTGGTCCGTTACATTGCCCATCTTAATACGACGGAAATCATCTAATTCAACCAAGATAGGTGCCCAGGCTTTGTCAATCTCTGGCGAGGCTGTGGCAACAATATTGCCAATAGAGTCGATGACAAGCGGAGTGTGTTGTAGTGCACCTTGCTTCACCAGAAGGTGGATGCAGTGGTTACTAAAGAATATGCCGTTTAACAGCGCCACCTTGGCCCTGATGCGGATATAATCTTTGGTAAGCCTGTACAATTCCTTCCCGCCCCAGTGCGGTGGTGGGATGATTAGATCAATACCTCCAACCGCGACCATGAAATAGGTTGGGACCATGTTCTTAGAACGCAGTCGGAAACGTACAACCGGACAAGTGTGATGAACCCCAAAGCTGTCGAAGTCGTAATGTTCAACGTTCTCTGGAGTAATGTCAAATGGGCGGTTAGAGACTTCATCTCCGGCAGAATAAAGAGTGATGGTGGTCATTGCGTTTCCTTATGGTTTAAATATTGAGTTACGGTAATCTTCGATGAATTTATCACCAGTCACCATATTGATAACTGCCATACCGGGGTCTTCGGTGAGGTTATCCCTTCCCACGAAACGACTGTATGTTTCTGGTGCATTGACAACCGACCAGCCATAACGATAGTTGTGTTTGATAAACGAGAGTGCGCGTTTGTTGTATGTATATACAGGACGCAGTTCCCACAATCCATCCAGATAGCGAACTGTCTTATGTTCGCCTTTAGGATATACCGTATACTCCTTTGGATAGCCCATCAGCGCGTCAATGGCATGCATGTAAGCTAATCGTACCAGGTACTCGAATCTCTCGTTAAAGCGCATTTGATGTCCCTAATATAAGTTCTCACTTTGGAGACCGAAGTCCAATAGAGGTTCGTCCCGCCAAAGCCCCAATTGCCCTGCCTCTTTAGCTACCACTGCGGCTTCTTCCCTGTTCAACCATTGTCGTTGATTACAGATGAATCCCTCTTCCATGGGTTCAGTGATATCGCTATCGACAATACCAGCTGCATCCATCTGTGCTCGCATGATATCGTCAAAGTGACGGACGCCAACATAGATGACGCCCTTCCACCGTACCGCAGCAGCAACTACTACTCTGCACCTCGGTTTACTTGACAAACTTTTTCAACTCCTCATTCAGTTTGGACATCAGTGCTACATCGTTAGTGATTGCAGCGTTAGCGCTGTTGATTGAAATCTGAGCAACGGAGATCTGCGCCTGGTTCATGGCAATACGACCCAGACATTCACCCAGCTGTTTCTGGATTTCAGCCAGAGGTAATGCCCCATCCTCCGCAACAGTGTACGGTCCGTCTTTGAACTGTGCCAGTAACTCTTCGTTACTCAGACCGGACGTATTGTCACGAGTCGGAATGTCATCAGGAGTATGCTCGTGTGACTCCGGTGCAGTCTCCTGAGCGAGTGTTTCCTTCCTGACAGCAAACTCTACCATGTTTGGTGCAGTAGGCTTAGAACTCGCTACAGAGGCCGGACGGGACGGTATTGCTTTGGCTGGCTCAGGAGCCAGTTTGATCTTACCCTTTAATGCTGACAACTGATCTGCCAGTGCATTGTTGGGTAACGCACTTTTATCTTCCCAGGTAAAATGCTCTTTACCGAGATATTGGTTATGCACCAACACCATAACACCAGGAGAGCGACGAGGTAGTCCCGCAGCATCCACGTAGCTGTAGTTAATGGAGGTCTTATGCAGAAGCTCGACCAGGTATTTCTGTTGCTCCGGCTCAAGGTAATCAAAGCGTGGGCAGACACGAGTCAGTTCACTAATGGTCGCACCGAAGTTACGACTGTCCACAGTGCCCATGATCTCTACCGCTTCAACGTGCAGCGATGGATCTACTTTGGTTAGTTCGTCTTTGTACTTATTGACATTTAAAACCTGTGGCTTCTCACGGTTATTTTGAATGGTCGGAACACGCTCGTCTTTCTTCTCCTCTGGAGATTCTTTGGTGCGTGGATCAAACACCACATCACTAGTGTAGAAGTCATGCTTGTTTGAATCCGCTGGGATTTCTTCAAGGTTAGTGATGAGAATGAAGTTGTCATCTTCACCACTACGGAACTGTAGTACTGTTCCTGTTTGACGGGTATACTCCATCAGATCATCAAAGTCACTTGCTGATAGTAGCGAAATGCGCTGAGTGGTTTCACGCAGATGTGAGAACGACACACCGAATTTAGAGTTGCGCAGGATAGATTTCAGTTCACGGTTTGCAGAGTACAGGGTGGTAGCTAATTTACGCATTGGGTATTCCTTTTTAAAATAAGATAAGAGAAAGAATGGGTGGGTGTTACCCACCCGATTGACTTACGCTACTGGAGTATCGCCGACAACAGCATCCGCTACTGTTGCTGCCGTTTCTTCACTGGTGACGTAACGCAGACCCCAGTATACGATCCCGGCAATCACTGCAACGCCTACAGCCACCGCTGCAACCTGTGCCACTTTCTTACCAGTAGATTCATTAGTTTGAGTAGTTTCCATTTTTAATTCCTTATGTCGAGTGAGATAGTTATTTGCCAAAAATGATTATTGCCACTTTGCACTGGAGTATTATGTATTTAAAAATTTGTTGAGACGGCATAAAAGCTAGGGCCTAAACCCTAGCTTGTTTTATGTCCCGATTTTATTTATACGCAGCAAGAGCCATCTGGCAGATATGACTACGCACGCAGTCTTCTTCCAGGAACTCAACCTTACCGACGTACTCGTTGCTATCGAAGCGATTCAACGCATCGCCCAGACCAGATGTCACGTTACCTGGCAGGTCGCACTGCTCTACGTCACCGTTTACAACAACTGTGCAGTTCTCACCAACGCGAGTAAGGAACAGTTTCATCTGGTTGCTGGTAACGTTCTGCGCTTCATCGAGTATAACGAAGGCATCTTTGAACGTACAGCCACGCATGTATGCAAATGGTGCGATAACGACTTTACCGATTTCCGGACGCAGGCAATATTCAAGGAAGCTTGCCCCCAGTCTTTCCAACAGCACTTCGTACACCGGCTTAAAGAACGGTGCGAACTTCTCGCTTACATCTCCCGGTAAGAAGCCCAACTCTTCATCGGTTGTCAACACAGGACGCGTGACGACGATGCGGGCAACTTCTTTGTTCAACAGTGCATCAGCTGCTTTGGTTGCAGCAATGTACGTTTTACCGGACCCGGCTGGTCCATATCCAAAGATCAGATCCTTTGTATCCAGCGCAAGGATGTAGTGTCCCTGTGCTTCGTTTTTGGCTTCTAAAGGACGCGTGTTACGCCCAACAGCCATGCCTATCTGCTCTACAGGTTGGTTGTTATCAAACTGCTGAACATTGCGACGACGACTACCATTCCGCTTGCCACTCTGCTTATCTGCGCGGCGCGCTTCGTGCTTAACCTGGTTAGCAAATTTCTGTCGACCCATAGGTAGGTTCCTTACTGGATGTACCTTAACTATCGAAGCCTAAGGCATCGGGAGTGTTGTTCGAGAGCAAGTAGTAAAACATGTTTTCGAACGACGAGTTTCGGGACAGTAAAAAGATGACCTAAAGTTATCTCTAAGTCATCACCTTGTTCGTCATTTACGAACATCGCACATCATTAGTTAAGACCGACGATCTTAATTGCTTCCGTGATCTCACCCAGCGGTACGGAGACAGCGTTGTACGACTTAGGGCTTGTCTGTGAGAGCATTAAGATAGATGGGTAGACACGCATACCAGTCGGAACAGGACGAGCTTCTAACCAATGTGACCCCGCCCATTCCGCTATCGCGTCGTCATGTCCCTGTGCGGTATTGACGATATAGACGCCTGCACGAACTTCGATAAACTGAACGCGCTTTTCATCAGAACGAATCTTTACGTTTTCAGTAGGCAGGTACTGGCGAATGTGCGCGGCGCTCATCGGGTATGCCTTAAGATAATAATCGGTTAACTCTTTCCAGTTGGATACCTCACCGATAATTTCACTGTAGGTCGCGACGTACTGCATTGCTGCTAGCGTAGCCTGCTTAGGGTAGCCTTGGGAGGCCACACCAGTTAAGACTCTCAGGATCTCTTCTGGGAGCTTCAGCTGGGTAGTCGGGTCCGTCTTAGTCTGGACCATTGCCTCAATCAACCGCAGGCGTTTTTCTTCAGCCCATTGCTGAGCATCCACCGGGAAGAAATGCTTCACCCCATCGTTTTCGTAAATGACTGGGTTAGCCAGCGGTGTCAGGACGTGGGACTGCTTACCTAACCATTTAATGGTCGTGCCAGTTTCCATCCAGAACGTAGCATATGGGTTAGGTGTGAGCGTGTACTCAACCATACCCAACTCGAATCCATCCTCTGTGCGACGCCGAGTCACACGGATATCGCGATATGCTTCACCCTTGGCATTCCATTCAGATTCGACGAACGCCTGGATAGGAACAATCGCTAATCCATTAGCCAGTCGAGTCAGGTTACGTCTGTAGGCAGCCACGTCGCCGACTTGTCGTGCGCTAACCGGGATGCTAGCCATATGTGAACCAACTTCAGCGTAGGTGCTGGCGTATTGACTAGCACTGATTCCTTTACCGCTTAAAAACGCGAGCAGTGCTTCCACGTCTGTGCGCGCGTGGCGCTTCAGGATACCGTCGTGCATCGCCAACCGAATTTCGCAATCCATAGACCAATTCGACTGCATGTTCTCAGTTACAAACTTTGGTGAGGTCAGTAACATATCGAGATGCCACAGTTTAATGGCTAGGTCGTGCAGTGATGCAATGCGAGTAAAGTCGTCGTGCGTTTTGACATCCTGGTTCCACGGTTGGTTCATTAACCAGACGTTTTCAGGAAGATCGTGTTTAGCGTCCCAGCGAGGACGATCGTCTACCAGTGTAAAGTTACCTTCACCGAATATTTCAGTCAGGTGCTCTACTTTATCGCCAGCTTTGGCCGGGTCTAAGATGATAACAAAGTCGGGTCTCCATGACAGCTCGGCGAACGCCACTTCAGATAAAGCAGCCGCGTCCGGGTGGAAGCCACGATGCGTGCAAATGCCGACACTAGAGCCATGTTTCTTCAATCGTTCCACAGTCTGGTTGAAACGATCGTTACCTTCACGCACACGACGTTCGGTCATGAACAACCCTTCAGCCAGCACCACGTCTAAGCCACCGTTAGTGTTAGCTGTGGTCAGATAAACGCCCTCAGGGGGTAATGGGTAGCCTTTTTCGGCAACGCGGCGACGCAGGGACAGGAATGTGTCATTCAGAGTGTCGTCCCAATCCAGAGCGACAAAGTCCAACATGCGAGGACTGGTAAAGGTTAAATCTTTAACGAAAGATGGTTCTTCGATATTGTACACGTTACAGTCCTTCTGGAATAAAGTTGATAGAGTGAAGTTCCTGAACCCACTCAGGTCGCGAGCTATCGGTGTCACCACCAAACTTCAGAACGATGCGGTCATTTTCCTGTAGCCAGTACTTATTGTTCAACCACAGCAATACGTTCTCGTCGTTGATAATAACGCGATCGATGATGTTGTAGTTAACGCGAATAGGCTCACTGATTGATACGGTGTTTGGATCAATGTCTAACTTACCGAGCGGAGAGAGTATTCTCCCCAGCTTATTAACCAAAGAGATGACGCCGATTGTGCCAACCAGTTCAACAGTCTTTGGTATAAGTCGGAATTTAACACGGATGCGGGAATCTTTCTTACTGAAGAGTATCGCACAACGATCATACGAGATCTGTTGGCCGAATTCAGATCCAACCAACTTGAACGGTTTCTGGGGCTTGAACACCAAACCGTGCCGGTTGTTATTCGACGTCGTGTAGAGACCAACGATCAACGCGAGTCTCAGTGCAGCGATCTCTTCCGTAGACAGAGTAACCTCAACATCCTGTATCTTCACTCTGAAGAACGCTTCTACTACAAGTCCATGTTCCTGTGCATAGTCGAGCATATGCAAATAAGCAGGCTTAGCTAAATCTACCATTTAATAAGCACCTTCGTTTATTTATAGACGCCGGAAATGTGATGTTTCCGACAGACAGAAACGTAGCGATCGTTGCCGCCAATAACGACCTGTTCACCACTACGCGATACATTACCTTCATCGTCGATGCGCAGCACCATAGTTGCTTTGCGACCACAATGACAGATGGTTTTGATTTCTTCGAGTTTGTCAGCAATAGCTAACAGACGATGACTGCCCGGGAACAACTCACCCTGGAAGTCAGTACGCAGGCCATAACACATGACTGGGATATCAAGCATGTCGACGATGTCGGACAACTGATCTACTTGGTCGCGTGTGAGGAACTGAGCTTCATCTACCATCACACATGCAACCCGACGTGTGTCGTTAGCATGAACTACCTGCTGGAATAGGTTAGAGTGCGGCAACACGGTCAGTGCATCGTGGGTCAGTCCAATGCGTGATACAGCCTCAGGCTTCACTGTCTCACGAGTATCGATTGCTGGCTTGAAGATGATGACGCGCATTCCGCGTTCTTCGTAGTTGTAAGCAGCCTGAATAAGTGCGGTGGTTTTCCCGCTGTTCATTTGACCATATTTAAAGTAAAGGCTAGACATAAGCTATTCTCTTTGGTGGTTTTCTAAAAGATTCAACGGCATAATAAAAATTTACCAGGGGGTTAGCCCTGGTAAACTTGTTAGTCGCACGGCTTCCAGTATTCGTCCGTAAAATACAACTCCGAGGGGAGTTTCTTATCCGTGAGTAGTTTCTGCACCTGAACACGAACACGTTCCAGTTGAGCCATGCCCTCATCATCCTTACCTTCGACATAAAGGATAGACATATGGGGAGCATAGTTATCAAAGCTGTAGCTAAAGCCGGCTTCAATTAACTCAAAGTGACGTTTCATGATTTTATCAGATGAGAGTAATAACACTACCGCTTTGCCAAGCACCGCCACACCCATCACGTTAGCATGATAAATTTCAGGTGGTATCTCAACATCGTCTGTGGTCTTGTTATTACGTTCATCGTACATCAGGGTACAGTGGAGCTTCTCAATTGGGATAAGTGACAAACCTTTCGGTAAGTCAAGATCACGAATCGCTTTCAGCACGTTGTTGTGCGGATTGATAATCGGTTTAAGTGCCGAATATCCGATCTTCGTACCCATTGTCATTCCTCTGCAATAAAAGCATAGAATTAGCGACGCTTGCAGCAATACTGACAAGACGACAGAAACAGGTACACCATGATCGGCAACCAGCCCGTTGCCAACACAACACGTTTAATGGTAATCCAACCATCGTCATTATTGTATTTCTGCTTTGCGCAGTGTTTCTCTAACTTACGGTCGATAAGTAAAGCCACCAAAAGGTATATAGCTAATCCATAGTACATACGACCACCAAAAAAAAAAAGAACAGCGAGGAGTAGGGAGCCTTTTGGCTCCCTACGGGTTAGATGGCTTCGGTGATATCTCCGCCACCCGTCAGCTCGCGATAAGCGCGAGCAATCTCGATACCATCTTCAGTCACCTGGAAGTTAGCACGAGACAGACCGTGGTCAGAGAGTACTTCCGTGCGTGAAACCAACGGTTTAAACAGACCGAGTCCCAGCCAGGTCACGATCAGTACTTTATTGTCGGTGTAGTCAGGGATATCCTGACCCATATCGATTTTAAAGTCCGCAATGAACTTGCCATCCGCACGGGTAACTTTTACCTGCATCGCATCTTGCCCGCTGTCGCCAATGACAGTGTCACGAGTAATAACGATGTCGGCAATTTGTTTAACGTGTTCGGTCATAATGATTCCTTATTCAATATAGCCAGTGTAACCGGCGAGTTTGACATTAACAAAGTTTACCTTAGTGTCGTATATAACAGTAAGGTGTTTATTGGTGCCGTTTTCCATAGTGGCGATCGCGTTCCAGTGATTGGGGCTAACCTCTTCAATGAGATTGACCTTCACACAACCTGGAGCATCAACGCCGTCAGCTTTCTTGGTTAACCCAGTTACAGTCTGACAGGCTGTGTCCGCAATACCCGCTTTGTCTACCTTCAGTTGATTATAGCTCAGCAAAACGACACTGAAAACTAACGCTGCCATTGAGACATGGAAGACCTGGTGATGTCGCCCAGTCAGGTTGTCACGCTTCCACGCATAGACTGGTATAAACAAGAACCATATCCAGTGCGGTGGTGTGTGTCCTGCCTTACGGAGCACCATGCGATCCATCATGAACAAAACAATAGCCAACCCGGTTGAACCTAGGGTCAACAGAGTATCTATGGCTAACCCGAACGAGGGAAGTATTGTGTGAATTGTCCCTAAGGCAATCAACACGTAAATATATTCCTTTGTCACGTACGGTTTTCTGAGCGATTTGTGCAGATGATCGCCGTCAAAGTCAGCGCCTAACATATATTCTGGTTCCTTTATTTTAAAATACTAACCGGCATAAAACCCTCCTCGAAAGGAGGGCTGGTATTTAAAGTACGGCGCTAACGTCTTCACCACGCCCAAGGACTAGGTGTCGAACGCGCTTTGATTCGAACTCACGAATGTCGCGAAGATCCGAATTGAACGTCGCCATATTTGTGGCAACTTGTTCATCTGAAAGCCCTTCCGCTTTCTGACGTTCAGCGTATTCACCCATCGCCACCGTAGCAGGATACACAACTTTTACGTTGAGTTTAGCTGCCACGATTTCTTTGAGTACGCTCAGCTTGAGAGGTGCGCAGATATACTGCACGCCTTCGGGTGCTTCCGCTACACTGTCGATCTGGAATTCGTCTTTCCATTCCACAGTGCTTGGGTCTTCAGCCTGTTCTGTCCATGCCTTTAGCCCAACACCCGGATAACCTAATACGATTTCAGCCATCACGAAGTCCCGATCGTTGCTCGGCTCTGATACTGAACCAACCACTCGCCTATCTTACCAAGGTAACGTGACTCGTCACTGGGTAATGAAAGAATGGCTGTTTCATCATTGCCGAACTTGAGTGTTAAATCAGTGGCGTCCTTGGTCTTGTCGTATGTGGCATCTGCCGATACAAGGTCTCTTAACGCCAGGCGAGTATGTCGCCGTCCCGACTTATCCATTGACGCCCCCTAATTAGATTTTGCAGCCATCGCCACAGTCGTTATCGCCGGCTGCTACTTCGATCGCTTCACCGCCGCCAGAACGCATCTGATCGACTTTGGCTTCCGATGCTTCGAAATCCAGATTACCCAGCGCGGCATCCATATCGAAAGAACCGTCCGAAGCTTTAGCCAGGATATCGTCTACCTTACTCATCTTTATTTTCCTTACAGTTGGGATTGCTAATCAGCATACCATTGGCATCTTTGAACGTAACGTCGATCGAACCGTCCAACAAGCCTTGTAGTGTAGTTAATACCTCCTGCGCTCTGCTGTGCGCAAAGAAGTTATCGCTACTGATATAGTACATGATCTCACGCACTTGTTGATTCGTGGCCTTCTTACCTAATTCAGTGGCCAAAGCACGCATGGTGCGATTCTTCGGTTTCTTGCAATTAGGTTCGTCGAGTTCACGCATCTGAGTGGAGATAGCTAAGAGCGCAGTGGATAACTCATGTCCCATCTGGGGTAGCGGGAGTTGTTCCATTTTGTTCCTTATAAAAGTAATCGAGTGAAAGGCCAAAGGCGTTATTGATAAAACGACTACCGGCTTTTGGGTCGGGTGGGTTCTCGTTACTACAGAAGAACAAATCCACTTCCAACCCCTTAGACTCGTCTATAATCAACTTTACTCTGCGATCTAGCCGATGTACTACCTCAGCCAGAAAGTTCTTCAGAGTCCGACTGACGTCGTCTAAGGGGGTGTCGTATTGTGGATACGAACACACCCCAACGAGTTTGTCTTCTAGGTCAGAATCGAAGAACGATAAGACTATAAAAGACATTTATCGTTCCTTAGTTTTCCACCGCAGTTTTGCTCAGGCGAGCTTGCGCATGGTTGTAAGTATTATCGCGACCGAAGTCAATCACGCGGATGCTGGATTGCGCGATTATCGGGTACATAGTAACGACGATCGCTATAAAATAGTACCCGGCTTCAGCGTTATGACGTACTTCAACGGTGTGGGTATAACCGAAGTTTTCATCACGCAGTAAACCCGCATATGCTTCGACTAACTCTTTACTCTCATGACGTAACGCAACGGCCACACCGTGCCGATGGTGCTTAACCAAGACCGGCATAACGTCAGATGGCACTGCCCAAGACTGAGGTGTCTGCTCAGCGGTGAGATCAATGTCGCTTTCGTCTTCAATGGGCAGCTCTAAGAAACCCATGAAGTAGAGGCGAAGTTTGTACAGTACGTCGTACAACAACTTAGTCTTCTCAGGCTTACCCGCTGTAAATGTACAGTGACCCCCCTGGAACCCGATGCAGATGGTCGGTTCCGGCGGTAGACGCTCGCCATTTACCTCCCTTGGGTTTTCCAACGCTAGGCGATAGCAGCCAGTTAGGTTAAAACCAAATTCGCTCGGTGTACGCACATTCCAGTCGTATTCGCTTGGGGCGTTGACAACCATCAACACATACCCGGTCTTAGAGACACGCAGGTTGTTGATGTTGGGGAACTGCATAAACGGTACAAACTGCATCGCGTCGAAATCATTGCTAATGGCGACGGTTGGCGCTTCGGTGGGTATTGTGGTAAGTTCCTCAACGTGCACGTAGAACTCTACACCCAGGGAGTCTTCCACAGTGACAACACCCGGTTCGTTACCTGGACCGAGATAAAGTACTGATTTAGTGCAAATGCCACCATCCGGATCGTTCCACAGATACCAGCTATTTCTTACCAGTTCGATCTCTTTCATTTCGGTTTCCTTTGTTTCTTAAAGTTAGAGGCCATGGCCGCCAGCTCTGCAAATGTGAAGATGGCAAACTGATGTTCTTTAGCATCGGTCGCTTTACAGAACAACTTCACTGCATCTTCCAGAGTGTCAGTTAAATGTAACGCCGAGAAACCATGTTCCTCAACGGTGAGGTGTTGTGAACGACAACGTAACACGCCCGGTCCGTTTATGAGACGAGCTTCAGAAAGGAAGCCGGCTTCCTTGTCGATAAAGTAATCGCGCAGTATGCCGTGTTCGTCCACTACCCCTGTCAACCAACGGCTATCGTGATTGATGTTATCTGAAACACCGCCAGCGCGATAGTCCAGGAAGTTGGCAAAGACCGGACTAGTTGGGATCAACACACCAAACTGAGTCACTAAGTTTTGTACCGGGATGTGCGTGTACATCGCATTAGGACGAACCTCACCACACACGAAAGCAATGCGGTCGTCTCTGACCATATAAACGTTTGACATCTTAACCTGCCTTAATTGCTTTCAGTTTGTTTGCGTTAATAACGTCTACACCATATCCAGACAGCGCATCGTATCGGTTGGCAAACTCAACAGCTTGCTTAGGCGTTTTACCGGCGAGCATAGCAGATGATGCAAACGTAGCCCCAGTGCCAACGGTGTAGTAGTCAATAAACTCATCGGACACAGCGATCAGTCCTTCGATGATGCTGATGAAGAGTTTACGCGTCAGTATCAAGGTAGGCTTTTTCACGCGCTTGTTAATCGCCAACGCCATCTCTGTGAAACCTTCGTCCGTTAACTGACCGCCCCCGCTAAAGTGATGAGCTACCGCACGAAAGAGCTTTTCCAGATCTTCGGTGTGGTTCTTACTGAGGTCGATCCCCGTAGATCCATATGCGAATGTTCCGCACGGCGAGAGTTTGATCTTGGGACCATCTGCGAAATGCGTACCGCCATCGTCGCCCTTGATGAGTAATTGGCGATCTGCTGCAATGCATTTAGAGTTAACAACAATCGTTGTCATTGTTTCGATTCCTTATCCAACAAAATAGAATGAGAGTGGGTTTTCACCCACTCTCTTATGCCTTAGTAGCCGTTAGACTTCATGTTACGATCTGGGCTACCGCGACCGGTACGCTCAGGAGTACGCGCAGTTGCCTTGACCGCAGTGCGACCAATCAGCAGGCCGCCTTCAACCTGAAACGTGATGGAATCGCCAACAGACAGACGACTCTCACCATCCAGATACTCGACCTTCACCGGGATCTGGCAATGGTCCTGACCGGAGATAAAGACGCCTTTCTTATTGATGGAAACCACTTCAGCTTTCGCGGTGGTAACAGAACCAGCTTTGCCTTCTTCAACATCCAGGAGCTGTTTGAATTTGTTATCGATAATCAGTTGCATCTTTTCATTCCTATTGGTAAATGGAGTCTTACGACTCCAGCATGGTTACGAATTGCTCTTCAGACATAATGGCCACACCGAGACGGTCGGCGTCACTCAGTTTGGTACCAGCATTTGCTCCGGCCAACAGATAATCTGTCTTCGCCGAAACACTGCCGGTTACTTTACCACCCAACATCTCAATCATCTCTTTCAACTCAGGACGCTTGTAGTTGTCGAACGATCCAGTAATGCAGAAGACTTTATCAGTAAATGGACCCACCGCAGTTGGCTTAGTCAACTGCTTGGGAATAACACCTGCCGTTTTGAGGTCGTCCAGTAAGACAATATTGTTCTCGCTGTCGAACCAGTCAACAATTCCACGCGCCGTGATTTCCCCAATATCAGGTAAACGCTTTAACTCATCTACCGTCGCATCGGCTAACTCATCGATGTTCTTATAGTGACGTGCCAAAGTAGTGGCGGTCGAAGAACCAACGAATGGGATGCCTAACGCAAAGATAAACTTGTTCAACGGTGGGGACTTAGCGGCATTGACTGCCTTACGGAAGTTGATGGCAGATTTAGTGTTAGCGCCCATCACATTGTCTACGTGAGCAAGGGCCACTGTGAACAAGTCAGCCGGTGTTTTGACAGCACCACAACTGATCAGCGTCTCAACCAGATTCGGACCAACGCCATCAATATCCATCGCATCGCGAGAGACAAAGTGCGTTACCCCTTCAACTAACTGTGCCGGACATGTTGTTTTAGCCACACACTTAACGGCTGCCTGTGCGGGATCGCGATACAACTCACTACCACAGCTCGGACACACTTCCGGAAACTTCACTTTCTCCGGGTTAGGCATACGGTGTGTTTTAACTACACCCATGACTTGTGGGATGACATCGCCAGAACGACGAACGATGATGGTGTCACCCCAGTGCAGATCGAGATTGTCAATGAAGTCTTCGTTGTGGAGTGTCGCACTTGTGACCACAGCCCCGCTTAACGGAACAGCGTCGAACTTGGCAGTTGGCGTAATAACTCCCGTTCGGCCCACTTGAAAGTCAATATCATTTAAGATAGTCTCCATTTCTTCAGCAGGGAACTTAAACGCCATGGCCCACTTAGGATACTTACCGACATAACCCAGCTGCTCTTGAATGCTCAGTGAGCTGATCTTAATGACCATCCCATCGATATCCATTGGCAGAGAATCACGCTTTTCGATAAGTTCCCGATACCGCGCCATAATGGCATTCGGGTGGAAGTCCGCAACGCGTACACCTTCACTGGTCTGGAACCCGATGCGCTCCAGATAGTAATAGAGTTCATGTTGCAGTGTAACCTTAGCGTGCGCTGCGCCCTTCCCTATGCCATACGCATTAAACACCAGGCCGCGTTCCTTAACACGTTCTGGGTCCTTCAGACGCAAACCGCCCGCCGCCCCGTTACGTGGATTAGCGAGCACCTTACCTTTACCGCTCTCTTCTATCTCACGACGACGCGCTTCGAAGACCGCACGAGGCATAAAGACTTCACCACGCACTTCGAGTAGCTCGGGTGGGTCCTTAGTATCAAGGACTAACGGAATACCTTGGATGAACGGAACATTGCGCGTTACGTCTTCACCAACGAACCCGTCACCGCGTGTAGCCGCTGTAACCAATACTCCATTCTCATAGACCAGGTTAATGGCCAGACCATCGAGTTTGTATTCCAGCGTACAGGTGGCTTCTGCGTGGATAAAGGGCCGCCGACTTTCACACCACTCGATCAACCCTTCCTCAGTAAAGAGGTTATCCAGACTGTACATCCGGGTGAGGTGCTCAATGTCGGTAATGCTCGCTACGTGACCAGACACGCGCTGTGTGATGCTGTTTGGTGTAACCCATGCAGGAAATCGAGTCTCCAGTTCACGCACCGTAAGCATCAGACGGTCAAACGTGGCATCGGTAACGGGACTCGAACCATCCGCATAATACTGACGACTATATTCAGTCAACTTGACCTGAAGTTCGTCGTAGTACTTACGCAGTGCTTCAATTTGAGTATCCATATTACGCCTTGTAAAGCTCAGTCAGTTTCGAGACCAGTTTAGGGTCGTTTTCGAGTTTGGCGCGATACGCCAGAACACCCCACAAATCGTCGCGGGTTTTGGTAAACGCAGAGATAATGCCTTTACCTTCATTATACATCTCTGGATCAATCGGTCGAGAGAAGTTAACCACAGCGTGTCCCTCACCCATGATGATCTCACAGAGAATAGACTGACTTGGCAGCATCACGAAAGTCACAGTGCGAATCACCGGGTTTAGGGGATGCTTATCCAGACCGCTGAGTGAGTTGTTTAACATCTCTTGCAGCTCTTCACCGGTAAACGTTTGACATGGGACTGTAGATTTCATTGCGTTTCCTTATATGGGTTAATCAGAGTATTTCTCGTGCGTGTAATTTACTACGTCATATGCACTAGGATAATGTATACTTCAAAGTTTATTGAACAAAAAAGAAAAGGATAGAAAAGAGGAGACCCGAAGGTCTCCTCTGTATGTTACGCGTTATCCATAAAGTGGCGTGTGATTTTAGCCATAGCGTTAACAAAATTAGCATCGCTCAGATATGTCTCAGTGAAGTCCACCGGTCCGTTTTCCAGATGCACCGCAGACATCACATCAACCTCGAGTTCTTTACAGCGAACTACAACTGTAACTTGCGTCAGCTTGCCATCGATGCGGTCGAGCATAAGACCACCGATCACGCCATTGTTGGTTTCGAAGTATTCCCAGTGATCTTCGGACATCCATGGTTTGTTGCTGTACATGCGGGCCAGGTCGCGACGCAGTTCTTCACGCTGTGCGTCGGTCAGATCCAGTTCACTGTTGTGCGACTGTACATAGATGATGCGATCCAGATGTTCAACGTCCAGCTGCTCCAGAGGTTTGGAATCGGTGATTACAGTTTTTGATTTCTCTACGCCAGTGTCAGTGGCACTGACTACAACGTGACCAAGGTTTGCGGTTGGGAACTCAGGCACGATAGATACGGTGGTGGTGTTGCTCAGAATGAAAGTAGTTAATGCGATCATTGTTTTGCTTCCTTATAAAGAGTAAGTTGAGTGAACAGTGCTGTTACTATTCACTCGAGTACTATATATCTGAAAATTTGCTGAAACGGTGGTTAACGATCGCGCACGCGCATTAACGCATCGCCCAACATATTCAGCCCACGCCAACACGTCTGGTCCATATGGTCTGGATGATCGATATCCATACCGATGCCCCAAAGCGTATCTGTGGGAGATGCTTCCACCAAGACACGTTTACCGGTAGCTTTCAGTTGTGCCATCAACTCGGGATTCTGTTCGAACTTAGCAGACAATACGTCGCACATTGTAGCAAAGCGTTCACCAGCCCATACCTGGTCATTATAAGGCGAGACCTCACGACCAAGCATCTTGCAGACAAATGGCGCATTGCGTTTGATCGGTTCAACGGCAGCAATCTTGGCAGCGGTTTTGTAGTCTTTGAAGTGCATGGCTTTCAACCACATAAACGCCTGCTCAGAGCAGAAGAAATCGACGCCTGCCATACTAAAGTTACAGAGGTAGAAGTTGCTGTAGATATCGTCCCCATAATAGAAGAAGACGAAATCATCAGTTGTCTTTATCATACCGCACCACCGCTCTGCTTGTACACGTCACCATCGCCTGGGACTAGCAGTGACGGAACGGAGGCAATGGCAGTCCAGTCCACTTCGCGTTTATCTAATTCCATACTACGAATCAGGTCTTTGCATTTGAAAGCAATGCTCTGATATTTGCGACGCCCTTTTGGGATTACCCGCGTTGGGTTTTTACGGTGGAGTTTCTTCTTCTCCTGACGTGTCATTTTAACGCCCGGCTTTAATTCTGATTTTGCCATCTTAACATCCTCTTTAACTTTTCAGAAAAGGTGGGTTGCTCTTTCTCCACAGGTTTGAAGAACTCGAAGAATTCAGCAACCGTGTGGCATGCCTGAGCAGCGAGTATGCAATTGGTTAAAATAGCGTGCTCATCGCTCTTGAGTGGGTTAAGTCCAGGTAAGTCATACGGATGACGCTTGCCCGCTTCAATGTTCTCAGGCGTCCATACAGGCGACACCAGAACCCCTGGGTGTTTGTGCCCAGCTACGTCATTGACAAGCCAGGTACCGTCGTAGGTTACGATCAGTGCACGATGTGTCATACCACCGTAATACTTATCGCCCCGCTCAAGATAACCATCTAACAGTTGGTCGATGTGTTCCTTGAAACAATACACACCCACCATGATAATCTTACTACCTGCCCAATAAGCATCCGGTCCGTTTTTGCTATACGCAAAACACAATTGGGTTGCGCTATCCGGCACACCAGACGAAGAAAGCATTACTCTCATTGTAAACTCCCATTGAAAACGTATTCCAACTTGCCACGTCTGTATGCGCCCTTAACAACTTCGTTCAGGTCATATCCGTAGCGGTTGACGAAGATACGGCTGTAGTGACCCAGCAGTTCTTCTGAGACCGTCACTAACGGCTTGTCGCATTCGAGTGCATCCATCGCATGCTCTAATAACCTCAGACCCAAGCCCGTGTTCTGACACTGCGGGTTCACACGAACACAGCGCAGTTTGGTTTCCTCTGCTTTTTTGGCCAAAACAAAACCGACCAAGTCCCCGCCAACAAAAGCCCCTATTGCTAGGTTGCTCTCGTTGGCGGGGTCGGATAGGACTTTGTTGCGATACCAGTTGTCAATGTTCGGGTAATACTGATCGAGGGTTAGCAGTGAAGGGGTGAGGAGCCGAAGCTCCTCCAATGTTTTAAGTTTTCTTATTTCTACCATTGTCTAACCAGAATATAAACCTTAACCAAAGCCGACCCCACCAATACTTATTGAGTTTGGTAAACATCTGGACCGACTCACCCATTTCTTTAAACACTTCCGAGTTGGAGAACACATCCACTTGTCCATATGGAGTGTGTAATGCCACATACCACCCGTGAGGATCGCCGGGCTTATCCTTGATCTCTTTGAGTTCCCAGTCTGGATAGTTGCGTGCTACTTCATCGTGCATTGCACCTGGGTCATACAGGTAATCAATGCGAAGGGAATCCTTAACGTGGTCAGGTACGTTATCGTGCCACCAATCCGGGGCAGCGGGGTTTTCATCCAACCACGCCTTTGCTTTGATTAAACTATCCATTCTGGTTCCTTAGCATTTAAATGTGTTGTTGTACCACGTACCGACCCTAGCTGCATAGCTAAGCAGGCAACCGTAGAACACGCGAAGCATTGGACGGCGATATAACTTAGTCATCATCTTCGGTTCTCTGGCATTCGTGTCGTAGATCCTTAAGTACCCACCACACGTATCCGAAAGCGCTAGGGCAGCGCACACGGTACCGATTTCGTCAGTCTTGAAGAACCGGGTAATGACCTCCACTGGAGCACGCCCAGATCCAATGCATACCAATTCATCTCGCTTGTGATTTTTAACTATAAAAGGAGGACCTTCTGTTGAGCGACGGAAATTAACCTCGTAACAATGGTTAGCAGTCAATACCAGCATGACACAATCCAACCCGATAGCCGCCTTTGTATTGCGGAGTATTTTGTACGAGTCTAATGCTTCTTTCCCGCCCTTCATCAATATATCGGTTGCTATGGTAATAGCCTCAGAAGCCCCGGCACCAGCAACCGCCAAAATGACTTCCTTGTCCCAAACCGCAAGTTTGTTTTCTAACTTGTAACTGGGATATGATGTTATCTTCACGATGTTCTCGTGTTGAGAAACCCCACGAGATACTGTTCGGGAGTCGGCATAGAAAACACCACCACGTTGAACAATGACCGTCATCGCTACTCCTTAATTAACACCAGAACCTCGCCATCCATATCTGCCAGTCCTGCGGCATACAGCAACGCATCTTCCACCTCCAGACCGTTAGACTCGCCTTCCAGCAACAACTCAATGGTGCGTCGGGCTAACCAGCTAGGTAGAGTATATGTGGTGTTGCCTTTGAGCAGGGCTATGGCATTCACTTTGTCATATGGGTCTTCAAAGTGAACCATGAACGAGTGTGACGGTGTGGTGTACTTCCGGTCCACAACACGAGTGGCTTTATACAACAATGCCGTGTCCCAAACCGTAAACTGGCGCTTAGTTACTTGGATTGGATTTGCGTTGTTCATAAGACCCCCGGATGTGGATTTGTGATAACCCATTGTTTACAGCGTTCCATGACAGCTTCCACGTCATCGCGATCCACGCCAGCATCCAACAGACCGGTTTCGATGTCCGGTAAGGTTTGGAAATCCCAACGACCGTCCAGTCGAGCTGCCGTAATAAAGTCTATCCAGTCTATTCGCAATTTTCTTTTTACGATGATCTCGTTTAAAGAAACATCAAGCGGTAGACCGTGGGTCGCCTTGAGTTGAAACAGTTTGTCGCCCGGAAATAAATTAGACATATCGGTTCCCTAATAACAATGTGGCGTAATAAAACCAGGTACGGAAACCCGTACCTGGCTGTATGCTGTTACTTACTACTGGACGACCGTGAGAAGCTCACAGGTTCATTCAGTCCGGTTTCAAAAGCCTTACGTGAGCGTGAATCACTTACGACCTTACAGACGTCTTTCAGATCGATCTTCGGATATCCGGCAAAGCGCAGGAAAGCACCGCCGATGACGTAGTTCAGGCGTTTCTGATAATCACGGCAAGATTCGATCTTGCGAGACTGTGAGATCTGGAACTCTTTACGACCGCCGTTAATAATGTCTTGCACCTTGGCATACACAGAAGAATCGAGCGTCGGGTTTTGCTCTTTAATCCACTGCATAGTCGCCTTAGAGCCTTCAGCACCGTAGCGGCCTGACATTGCTGCCGCCAGAGAGTCCTGGAAGTCCTTAGCATAAACGTTAACGATCCCAGCCTGTTCCTGGATGTTCGTGGTCACTGAGGAAAGCACGTTCTCACTGTCGCTGTTCAACGCTTCGATATTTGCTTCCATCGTTGCGCCGGTGTTAGATGCAGAGATATAACTAACCACCACACCCACTACACCAACTGCCAGGAGCAGAACCAAAGCAATAGCAATCAATGCGCCCAGACCCAAACCTTTCTTTTTATCAGTCATCTTACTTTCCTTTAAGCGAAATCATTTCGTTTCATATACAGACTCACCCAGATACTTGCGGCGAGGTTAATTACTACAAAGATCAGCACGCCCCACCAACTAGGCTGGTAGCTGTCTTCCAGGTATGCAAAGGTCTGTGCAGGCAACCGCTCGTACTTTCCTTTTATTAACGCATACTGCTTGGTAACGAGTTCAAGGTTCAGTGTGTGTCCAGCCGCTAAGGTAGCCAACTCCGACAACAGTATCTGATTACCCTGTCCGTCACCATACGTCATTGCACGGAACCATTTGATTTTACCATCCGGTTCTACGCCATACACCAGAACCGTGTCGTTCTTACGAACACCTTTCCAATGTTCGTTGATTACCTCGAAGTAGTCATCGTCTTTCGGCGTTACCAACATCGTGATATTCAACTGTTTCGCCTTACCATCTACCTTAAGGGCATCATCGAGATAATCCTTAATAATCGACACATCCAATGCAGTTTCGTTGACAATGCGATTGAAGCGATAGTAGTCGTATACGCGAGGATAGTCAGGTAATGTAACGCCCTTATATTTCTCCCGCACCGTGGATGACGTTTTGAATCGATCTTCGTCAACCATCAGATAACTACGCACGCTTTCTTCCGCAGAGGCCGCTTCACCAATCTTCACTGCTAACCAGCGAGGAGGTGGTGTTAGTCCACGTCTGTCAATGCGATCGATGGTGCTATTGCCTACCGTGGTATTAACATTCCAATCCACATCGTAGGCGTGATCTTTACAATAGATAGGATGGCATGTGCGGTGCTTTCCTGATCCACTACATGTTTCACCGCACTTGTGTTCGTGTTCGCAGGTGACGTGTTCCGAGTACTTCTTTGTCACCACTCCGTTCAGAACATCGAAGTCCGTCATCGCGTGGTACTTACCAATGGACAAGAACCCGACACAGAGAACTGTAGTGAAAAGACAAGCGAGTAACTGATAGCCCCACTCTTTTAGAGTTATCTCGTGTGGCCATAAGACCTTAGTAAAGATCGCAACGAGTACGCTCGGCGCTGCGATAAGAAACCAATAAATGCCCATAGCGCTTTTCCGAAGAAGGGGCGACTAGCGCCCCTGTAGTATTATCCCGCCAGATAGACAACCACGTTATCGCTGGCTACGCCAGAAATTGCACGAAACGTTTTGTCGTAGGAGAACAACCCAAAGTAACGAGAGGCTTCATCAATGATGATTGTATCGAACTGATTGCAATCACCGATAATAGGTGATTTACCGCGACGTTCCTGCTCGCTGTAAAACGCACCACTCCAGATAAAGGGTTTGGGTACACCACTGAGTTCCTGCTCCCAGCGTTGTTCGAAAGACTCCCGCAAGGTCCGATCGGGGAAAACAATGAGCGTCTTCCCGTTGTCTTTCAGAGCCAGATTACGCACGGTGTGAGTCATACCAGTCTGTCTTGTACCCCGAAAGCCGATCGTTCTGAACTCAGCAATCGCCCTGTAGCGTGGACTGTTGATACACATGGCTCGTTCAGAGTCTAATGCGACCACACCCTTTAACAGTTCTTCCACCACTGCGTTATAGTTTACGCGGGTCATAGAAACTTCCTCTCTTTAGTTAGTTGTTTAATCGATGCGCACCGGAGTGCCACTTTTGTACAGCTTAGTGCGAGTGAGGGTATAACTACTCTCATCGATGGTGATTTGAACGTCGTTGATAAAACGACTCATTGACGGCACATAATCGCCGTTATCCAACACCAGTCGCTCGGTGTTTAAAACGCGACCGATTGCGTGAGACGCAATACTAATTGCACTTACGACTTTCAGCGGAATTTGTTCGATCAGACGATCATCATTGATCTGTGTGTCTTCCAGTTCCAGCTTATCCACTTCAACAACATCACGAAGCTCTTTAATGGCCTGCAATATTGTTTCGTGATTTTCCAGCGCAGCTGGGAGCAGATCTTCGCCGCGCACCTTCACTACTAATAACAGTTTGGTTACACGACGGTCTACAACAATACCGCTTAGTCCCAGTGAGCTATACGGGTATGCTGCTTCGACGTTGATATGTTGCTGGTCTTGCAGCTGTGCAGCCGTGAATGGGTGTTTACGTTCAGACATTATGCGTCCTTCATTAAAGTGGGGCCAGAGGACAATAAAAGCTGAAGCATCGAACGCTCCTCAGTGCGATGGAACTCACCGAAGTACGTGTCTGTTGCAAACACCAGCTTATCAACGTGTGGTGCGCGCTTCAGGTTCTTGTTGCCGTTGAACGCATCTACATCAACCAAACGACGTGGTATGCCATACTGGTCGTTGACATACAGGTTAACGTACGAAGCGTTCGAAATAAAGACGCCATCCGGTCCGGTCGGAATGTATTTTTCTTCCGAAAGATGATAGTTGTCAGCAATGAGCGCAAGCTTAGCGATACCCGTGACATCGATCAGTGCCTTGCTCAGCAGGCGCATCAGTTCGACGCGCTCAACTACAAAGAGTTGGTCAACGTGTGGTCCCAGGATGAAGTTAACTGTCTGGTATGGGACGTTTTCGCCTTCGGTGTCCACAGCGTTTCCGCTGGCGACAAAGCGTTGGGTGGTTTGCGGTGGCCATGCATTGTCGGTATCTTTAAACACAAATGGCTTAGCGAGCGAGCCGTTATAGTTAGTAAGTCCGTCTTTAGACCAAGCCACCCCAGTGGCAAACATCATCAGACCGTATGCTTCACGCAGATCAAGGTGGATGTTAGTGGTGTCATCGAGTTGAACACTTAAACTTTCGGTAACAGAGGATACTTTCATTTTATTTCCTTTAAATTAATGATTCGGCTTCTTTATCAAAGCAATGGGTGGCGGTGTAATTAATCATTTACTGATGCGTAAACAGGTACCACACGAACTACACCATAAAGTCCAGCGACTTTAGCTTCCTCAGTCAGACGCGCAATGTCTGGATCGCGGTCGTCGCGGCAACCGAAACGATTGTACGCGTCGAACGCTTCGTTAGTGAACTCGACTTCTTTACCGTCACAGACAAATTTGCCAGTTACGATAAAACGATCGTCAGTTTCTTCGGCGTCTTCAACGATCAGTTTGATGGTGTCAGTGCGGTAGTCGACGACCAATTTGACGTCACGCGTTACACCCTGGCGAACTGCCGCTGCTTTAGCAGTCTCTTCAGTGATATAACCATGTTCGTCCAACAGGGAAGCCAACGCCTTGTCACGAAGACCCATGTGTGTCTGTTCACCAACGAACTCCGCACGGAACGGTACGCGCGCCCACTCCAGGTTATCGGGCAGCGTTACTTTCATACCCTCGATGCGGGCGTTGTTACGAATCATCTTATCGGCGAAGTTGGTAACGATCCCGCCGTTTTTGACGTTGTCGTAAGAACCAGAGTGATGCGTCCAGATTTCCATACCGAAGTGTCCGTAGTCATCGGAAAGAGCACCGTCTGTATCGCGCAACCCAGCACAGCCCAGGATACGAATGCCCGGAGCAGAGAGCATTGCGTTCCAACGGTCGGCTGACAGCTTGGTGTCTACCCAAACAGATTTCGGCAGGGTAACAGATGGACCCATGGCGATGGCCTCGCCCACACCGCACAGGTCAGTGACGTCTGCGCCTTCACGGGTGCGTACATCAACCGAGTGGTGCACTACATTAGCACCCTGCGTTGCCCGGAAAGCGGTGGTGTTCTGATATGCCGGACAAGCTGCACCAGATAACACAAGCGGACTACCGTTGCGACGGATGACCGCCATCTTCTCACTGGCAATCTCATACTGCACGTTCTCGAGAATACATTGGTCGTCCAACTCGGTTAATGTTACCGCGTTTTCATCTTCGTCGCCGTGCGCGACAACGACCGGTGTTGTGCCTGGAACACCAGCGGCCTTTAAGCCGTTCAGCAGCGTCAGTAATTGATCGATGTTCATTTTCTTTCCTTATTGGAGTAATGTAGCGTTGAAGATTTTATACAGCTGACCGAGTTCGACAACCAAGGCATTAAGAACTTTATCCTTATCGCCGTTTCGGTGTGTTGCTGTTTCAATTGCCCGAAGAACGGCTAACAGAGACTGCGCGTTTCCTATGCAGGTTTCCTGAAATTCCACCGGTACGGGTTCCATCCCTTCAGCCTTTTCTTGACTAATGGCGTCAGTATCAAAAAGCCAAACTGCAAACGCATCGAACTGACAAGACACTTTAGCATAGCGAGATCGAGTAGCGAGGTCTTGTAGCACGCCAGACATCAGCCGCTTCTTATCCAACTCAATGGCATAGAAGCAGGCACGATCCAATAAAAGAGGATAGGTCACGTACAGATTAAAGATTTCAGGGTAAGCTTCTTTTAACGTCATCGGAATAACCTCGACATCATACAAAGGTCCGGGCAAACAACCCGGACCTGAGTAGTTAATTGGAGTCGTTAGAGTCGTTGAGTGCTTTGCTCATTAACTGATCCACCGCTTCTTTGTCCACCTGACCAGATTCAGCATAGGTCTGATTCATCAGAGAACGGATAAGGTGATGCATCGCGCGCACGTTACGTTTTAAGGCACCAGGCTCTTCGCCGGCGTAGCTCTTATCATACCCCAGGTTAGCTGTGGCCTTTTCCAGTCGTTCACAGAACTCAGCGATGGCGACTAAACTACGCTCTGGCACTGGAACAGTTGGACCGTCTGGGTGGTGGGAAATAGAACGAACTTCGTAAATCGTGTTGTTCACTTCCGGCTCGCTCAATCTGGCCATGTAGGTATCCAGAGAGCACGGCTTCCAAAAGGTCCATTGGCCGTTGTGGGTGCGACTGCGAATCTGGTAGATTTGTCCGGACTGGAATGTGCTACTACCAGATACGGGAAGGTTTAGATCGATCAGATGCAGTCGGGTGCCATCAGCGTTAAGCTTCTCAACGATCTTACGCATCCAGGCTTCATCCATCTCACCCGTACAATTACCGCCCAAGGTGAGATCGCGGTCAGTGCAGTCGACTGAAACCAGCGTGTTGTTTGGATCATACCCGAGCTTCTTCAGTCCATACCAAAGCACGCGACCCATAAACGTCTTTCCGCTATGCGGTCGAGTACTGCGGATATCTACAGTAATCAGTTTCTTGTTTTCACGATTCATTTCGCTACCTTATTTTAAGTTGAAGTGAGGCGACTAAGCCCCTAATGCATTACGTTGAATGGCGGCAACGTCAGCAACGACGTCGTCTGAAACTGCCAGCTTATCGCATACGTCACGAACAAACGGTTCCTTGCAACGCTTTTTAACCATAGCTGCGCACTTGCGCAGCTTAGAGTTAGACTTACGATGGTTAGCCTGGCAGATGCGAAGTGTGAGAACCAAGTCAATCAGTTCGTTAATTTCCCGAATAGACTGTTTGATGTCTGACATTCTATTACCTACCTTTGTTAAATAAAACTACTCTGCTTCGGCTATAGGGCTACGCACGAAGAAGATGTTTGGGTTGTTGCGCAGTTCAGTATAGATTACTGACGCTGGTCCCATAACGCGATTGGGTTTAGTGCGAATATGGGAATCGCCCAACAGGACCGCACAGCGACCCTTTTCCGCATACTCGCGAATTACGCTCAGCATTTGCTTTTCTCGAACAGCGAAACTGTAGGAGCAATCGACATATAACCCGTCTTTGTCTTTACGATCAAGCTGATGGATTTTGTCGTCCCATACATCAATACCAATGCACGGGATACCAAACTTCAATGCGAGTTCGTAGCTACCCGGACCGATAGCGTAGTTGCGCTCTTTAATAGCGCGACGCAGTTTATCGGGTGTGTCGAGGATATTGTTGCCGGCTTCTTCCGACAGAATAAAGTCGAAAGGTGCAGCACGATTATCCATGCGAATCAGCTGCTCAACACGCTCGCGTTCTGCTTTGGTGTGCAGTTCACCGTAGATGATGACCTGTTTCATTCGATACTCCATTTCGCCGGAGAACATTTAAATTCATGCTCAAGGCCATACTGGTCTTCAAGGCTGGCTTTACCGGTCTGATATCCTACACGAACCTCTTCACACAGCTCCAGCCAGTAGTCTTCATCTGGACAGTTTTCCCAACGATGATACAATGGACTTTCAGTGTCGACCAGATCAGACATGAGCAGTGGAAACTCACGCGGTTTACGCAAACCGGCCTCATAGTGCTCGACGATGCGTTTAAATTCGTCAGCCAGTTCATCGGGCAGGCTCAGTGTGTGGCCTGAGGATTCTGGTAACGTGCCCCCATCTGTCCTGTAGTGTTGAAGAATCAACGTAGTTGCCACCGGGAACATACACCCGAAGCCAAAGATCAACTGACCTTTATACAACACCAGTGAGATGTCCGGCATGTAGAACAACCCAGTGAACTTCAGAAGCTGTTCGTCGTAAGCCTTTGGATCTTTCGGACCATCGCTGTAGCAGCTATTGCAACCGCCCGCACTTTCGATTTTACCATTGACATCGAAGTTGATATATCCCAAACCCAACTCATCGCGAATCTGTGTCCAGCCTTTCTTAAAGGTAGCTTTATCTACACGCATACCTTCCGGCCAACTTACATTTGCAACATCAGTCATTTTACGCTCCGTTAAAGATACCGCGAGTGTGGTCACGTTCGTCGTCAACCGAGATCACACCGTTTGCACAAAGGACACCCTGAATGTAGCCTAACCAACGATGCTTTTTGGTAAGTGGCATTGTTTCGTCAGTGTCCAATTTGATAAGCATTTCGATCAGGTGCGCTGGACGCTGGTAGTTGTCCTTGGGTTTGATTAGCTCACCCTCAGTTACGATAGCACTGTAATAACGCTCGATTAACTCAGGGTAGAACAACCGACCTTCGAACGTACGCCACACCCAGTCGAGACCATGCGCAGTTCGACGTTCATGTGGACCCCATACGTCTACCATGGTAAACATATCGAAGCCTTCAGCATGGTCCGGAATGAACGGCTCGTTCTCGGCTAATGTGCGCTCGTGTTTCCATTTTTTAAAGGTGGTCCCCATTAGTCAATCTCCATACGGTAAAAGAGTTCGCAGCTATAACGATCTTTGAACTCTTTGAAGAACTGCGCTGGCCAATCGAACTTCTGGGCCTTGCTACGCCGATTCAATAGGAACAGGTCGCTCTTACTGAGAATCTGGGATAACTCACGACCCTCCATGCCAGCGTACTTCTCGACCATTGCATCGATAGTCGCTAACCAGAGACGGTAGTCGGTAGCAACCTTAGTCGCGGCAAGCTCAGCCTGCTCTAGTACTGGGCTACCGGCAAAGCGTTGCGCTAAATACGCCAACGCATCGTCGATGTTCTCACCCAGTACCAGCTTGGCAATCGAACGCTCGCTTAAGTTACCCACTAAGTGATGGCGCTTGATGTACCAGTCAGTTTTGAGTTTGAACATCTGACCATCGACTTGCAGCACCCAGCCTTCAAAGTTCTCACGAGTGCGTTGTGCTTCCATCAACTCGTCAAAGTCTTTGAATACATCGAAGTCCTTCAGCCGGATGTAACCGGTTTCTACTTGCAGGTTGAAGTCGGAGTTCTCTTCCCACTCGTAGATGTCTTTGTACTCACCAGTGACGTTATCACGAATGGCCAGCAGAACCAGATGGTCTTCATCGTATTCCAGCAGATGCTGATGGTCAGGCCCCAGCTTCTTATAGACGCGTTCAAAGATAACGGTGACGTTACCGTAATGCTCACGGATGTGCCGAACTACAGGAATGGCGCGATTGTAAAATGGATCTTTAACTAAAGCGCGCTTAGTGGCAACCAGCAGCCCATCGTTGTAAATGGTGGCCGCGACCATCGACCCGTCGCTTTTGTGCTCAATGCAATAACCCTGATGTCGCTTGGGGAACATAGCTCGAACTAAAGGCAACTGAGACTCTGCTTTCTCACCCACGTTAAAGAACTTGTGGAATGGACGCAAAATAATCTCGTTCGTTTCGGTGTCGATTAAAACACCACGAATCTCACGACGCAGGTGGCTGTCAAAGGTATCGCGCTCAGCGATGTTATAGCAGAGACTTGCCAGCTTAGTGCCGGGGTGGCGACAAACCGCAAACTCTGGCCGACCGACCATAGCGCCTAAAAGCGGCTCTGCGCTATAAAGGTAGGAATACTCGTACATGGGCTTTCCTTATACAGAAGTGGGCTTAGGCGTGGAGTTGTGCAAACGATAGTGGTACGTCATCTTCGCCAGGTCATCGTCACTGAGCGGTGAAGTGTTACCATCGATTGCCCATACACCGTCGACCTTTTCCAACGTGTGGCGGTGTACGCCATGGTCTGGGTCGTGTGAGGAATAGGCGGTGTTAAATGCATCTGCCAACACAACGGCTACGTGTTCTGGCACGAGGTTAATATACGTAGCGAGGTTGAGGAATGCGTTATTGAACTCGAGTGACTTAGCCCACTCGGCTACTTTGTTATCCGCATCGATCCAGCGCCCACAATGTTCAAATTCTTCACGCCCACCACTTAAGATCTCTGTCTCGTTGCAGAGCGCCGCTTCAAACCCCAGACCAGGGATGTAGATGGGGTGTTCACCTTCGTCTGACATTAACATGGTCATGGTGGGCAGGGTGTCAATAGGTACAGCCAGCCAAAATACAAGATTAGTTTTGTTCATTTTGTTTCCTTAATCGATTGGTGGGTAAATTTCACTTAGGTAATGTATATCTAAAACCCAGATGAGTCCAAAAAAGAAAGACGGAATAAGCGGGGAGCAAAAAGCTCCCCGTTTTATGTTATTACATCACCGCTACTGCGATGGTGGCTACAATCAATACCCAACCGGACACCGCAAACTCACCCAGTAACCCCGGATAGTGTCCAGCAATACCAAAACAGACAACGGCTGCTCCGCCCAACACAACGGTGGCTATGTTACGAAGGTGTTTTACCATCACTTGCTCACCGGGATATTAACACGCGGGTATGGGTCGTAACCTTCCAGCGTGAAGTCTTCAAAGCGGAAGTCTTTCGGGTCAGTCACCACACGACCATGGGTGTTAATGATCAGCTTCGGCAATGGACGAGGTTCGCGATCAATAAACTCTGGGATCTTATCCAGCTGGTTATTATAGATGTGGACGTCACCACCGATCCAAATCAGATCTTCGACTTCATAGTTCAGGATGTGTGCGAACATGTGACACAGCAACGCATAGCCCGCAATGTTAAATGGCGTACCCAGTAAGATATCCTGAGAACGACAGTACACAGAAAGAGACAGCGCACGAGTAGGTACGTTCATGCGGTTAAGCAGAGGAGTGTAGTCCTTGTCTTCATTCCACATCGCCGGTAGCTCTACACCACTCCGTGCCGCATAAGACGCCTTACGCTCTTCATAACTAAGCTCACGAGTATAAGCCTGTAGTAAGGTGTGACACCATGCTAACGCTGCATTGCCAACCAGCACGTTTTCCTGAGGAGACAAGTTCATCTCATCTGGTAATTCACTGGCATTCCAGTTGTTCACGATGTGACGACGGGAATCGGGACGAGCCTTCAGCAGATACAGCAGTTCTGCAATTTGGTCACGGGCCGCATCGCTGTAGTCCATCAACTGGCTTAAGCGAGCGAGATCGATCTTACCGTCAAACTCAGCACGACGGATTTTATCTTCCAGCACACGGCGATTGATGAAACCTTTGTTCCACTGACGCATTTGCTTGCCATAGACCGGCCCCAGATCGCCAATACGCAGACCGTCTTTCAGAACCATGTTGACGTCACCGCCTACCTGCTCACCCTGCAACCACAACAGCGCTTTAGTAGGCATACGGTGATGTGACATATCCAGGAGATGTGGTGGAACGAAGCTCTTTAGTTTCTCAACATCAACCTGTGCCCAAGTGATGTCTTCGATAGCCACTGCCCATTCATTCCATATCTTGACATTCTTAGCACGCAGAGTTTCGTTGTTGGTATCCCCATTTAAGAACCAGAGGTTTTCTTCAACGATTGGACGGAACGGTGTGCTCTTAACACCAACCATTGGGAAACCTTCACGCAGATTAAAGCGCATGGTGCGATGAAATACAGACACGGTGCCTGTGCCGGTACGATCGCCTTTGTTGATACCGTTGTCGCGCACGTCCTTAACTAAATCGATATACTGTTGCATTAGAACCCCATAGTCTCTGCTGCTAAAAAGGAACACTCTGGATCTGCGTTACGAATGATCTTACATACCGCAGCCAGTTTATATTCGAAATCCTCGTACTCACTGGCCAAATGCTCGCGTGTCCAAGGTTCGCCGGCATCCCGGCTAAGCGAATACCCGCCATCGATGTCTTCACGATAGCGTGTACCCATAGTAAAATGTGCATCGTAATGAATGCCTTCTACCGGGTCGCATAACCACACATGAAAGGGGTCACCCAGTAAAATAAGATCTACACCCATCAGTTCCAACTGCCCACGCACCAGAGCTGCGAAGGTGTGACACAATCCACAGTTAACTAAGTCTGTAATGTCAGCGACTGTTGCTTTAACAGCCATAAACGGTAACAGCTTCGACCGTAGGGGTGACAACACAGAACGCAGTTCATTGATCGTTCGTGTGATCAATTGGTTGCGTGGGGTTAGAGTCGGTGTCAGGTACGACTCACCTTCCTCGAGAAATGGATACGGTAGTTTCGCATGCGCATTAAACAAGTCAGTTGTTGTGATGGGTGTAGTAAACATTATCAAGAACCTTCTTGAATCTTCAAAAGCGTTAAGGGCTGGTCTTTCTTATATGCCCCCGTCGCAATGTACATGTGGTTATGGTAGAACTCGACTTCATCGGTGTGGTTGTGCCCGTGTACAAATAGGTCTGCACCGGTTGTGGCCTTACCACCACCTTTCTTTCGAGCCAGGTAATAATCACGATCCCACGTACAGGCAAAGGTATCGACCTTCTTGCCATATTCGTAATGATCGTGTGGGTAGGTGGCGTGTACGACCACCACCTTTTGGTCCTTGCAGTTGACCTCAATGATAAACGGGAAATCTGCCGTCTTCATTAATTTGCCAACTACGTGGTCACGTACTTCACCGACGTCAAGATCTAAGATCCACGTACCGCCGTTATACAGCCAGAGACCTACAGCGTTCTCTTCTAGCTGTTCAATAGCGGACGTAGCCAGATCTTCGTGATTACCGCGCGTCATGACAAACCAAGGCTCGTCGATCAGCGCGATCATTCTCACGGAGTCAGGGCCACGATCAATAATGTCACCTACAGAAATAAGAAGGTCTTGTTCGCGATCGAACTCGACGTCATCCAATTGCTGCATCAGCTTTTCGTATTGACCGTGGACATCACCCACGACGATGATGTTTCGGTACTTTGACCCGTCGATCCTTTTATAGACCTCTTCGGGTTGTTTGACTACCAGTCGAGTCATTAATGCACCTGTAAGTGTGCGCTCCCTGGAAGGTCGTCGGTAGGTTTACCTTCGAACCAGAATCGACCAGCCAAACTCAAGCCACTTACCTTAACGTCAGCCGTAGCTACGTCGATAAGTAACTTAGTGAGTGAAGGCAATACGAGTTCATTACCAGGCAACATGGCTGGGGTGAAGCCGAGGAACGTCTTGTACTGGTTATAGGTGTCCACAACAATCTGGATACCTGGTTCAAGATTCGTCATTCCACGGTGATAGAGACACGGCCAATCGCTATCATCGAACACAGCCACGTTCATGATACCGTATGATTCAACCATGCCAGTGATTACGTCTTGTGCGCTGGTATGCAGAGCAAAACGTTTCCAGAATTCCAACAACTCGCCGTGCGCGCCAACCATTGCCTGTTCGTCAGTGGTCAGCTCACGGTCTTCATTGGCAGTGACGATCGCAATGAAGTCGTCTTTGCTCTCCGGGAAATAGTCCGGGTTGGCCAAGATATTTTCTACCTGCTGTAGAATAGGCGAGAGCAACGTGTACGTCAGCGTACGACGACGTGCAAAAGATGTTGCGGCCTGGATATTCTCTGTTGAGGTGCTGATACCCAGACGGTCAGCGATATTCAGTGCCTCCTGAATCTGCACCGCGTCACCCAATTCAGCTTCACCCAGAATAATCTGGCAGAGATTGGCAACGACCAGGTCTTCGTAATTAAAACCAATGGTTAACTTATCCATTATGCTTCCTTATTGATTACAGTGATAAAATCGCCATCCGGTAAAGTGAAGGGCTTCAGGGTTTCGCTGTCGAAGTACTTTGGCTCGACGCCAGACATGGATGGTTCACCGTGCCCTCCACCGCCAGAGATACCAGACGGTGTCACCAACAGCACTCGATCGCAATGCTTCGCTCTGAAGGGCATCTCCACAGCCACTGCGTTACCCTCAGGGTCAACCCAATTACCTAACGGCCAATAGAAGAACTGCCATTTAACGTCCATCATTCAGGCTCGCTATTCAAATGGTTTGCAATAGCGATGAACTTTTTGGCCTCCGCCTCGCTGGTACCAATAAACCGAGTACTGCAATCCTCAGTAAACCAGATCTGCTCCACCGTTTCTTCTTCCGGTAGAGCCATTACGTACCATCCGACTTGTTTAGCGCTAGTCAGAGTATGGCGGGTTCTGGTATCGATATTAGCTTTAAACGCCGGAATGATGCGCAGTGTGCAGGGAGTGTCGTGCCCAAAGCCGTCCATAACGATTTTATCTAACGTGCCATGGTAACGAATACGTAGACTTAGCAACGCCGCAGTCAATTCATACGCTTGCACCGCAACGATCGCCGACATCGGGGTGTTACAGTACATCTCAGTCCAGTTTACCAGCAGGGGACCTTGACTTACATTAAAACCAACAAAGGCGGAGCGAGACTTTGCCATCGCGAGATAAAACTCACGATAGTGCTCTAAGCTCCCAACCGGAATTTCCTTGACGGATTCGATGATGGCGGCGGCAAGCGCACCATCCTGAATAAATTCGCCATTGATACTAAATGCGGGACAGATATTTTCCCGAGTCATTGGTCTAATCAAAGTGCCTCCCGTTCTTTCAGGTATTCGGTGATACGTTTAGCAATGCTCAGTTGAAGTACCCGTAATGCTTCACGCTTTTTGTCTGCACTGACTTTCGAATTAGACATTACCTGTTGCATCACTAAGAAAGGTGCGCCGGGTATGCCACTGGTTGCTACGCTAACGTAATGCGGGTTCGAGAAACGTTCCGGATGTACAAGCTTTTCAATTTCATCTGCTGTACCGGATGCAGATAATTCATTGTTTTTGTAAAAATCTACCGCACGCGATAACACCCGACGCGGTTCGTACGATGCCAGATCAACACCACCGCCGTATTGCGTAAAACCGCACGTCTCGATGACATGGAGTTCTTTATTAAGATTCTGTGCGTATTCAACCACACGGTCGATGCTTTTGCGGCGTTCGCGTTTGATGTACCACGCAGTTTGTTTGATAAGGCGACGAAGCTCACCCAGGCACATAACAAAAACAAAGAGTGCGTTAAACGCAATCAGTAAAACGGTGAGTTTAAGCAGTGTAAATAAGTCCATTGGAAGTCCTTAACAAAAAAGATAAATAGAAAAGAGGAGACCGAAATGGTCTCCTCTCTATGACGTCAATCGAAATAGCCGACCCAGATGTTTCTGCTAGCAAACCCGCTCTTGAAGTCTGCCGTCTTATGCTCAGAATCGACCATGTATCGCAATAGCTTTTCATCTAATGCGAATGCTCTATTCTTGAACTCTTCAGACACATTCATATCGCGAGTCGCAACCCAGATACCGTAGTGAACCGGCCAGTATCCGTGATTAGCGATAATATCATCCGGGCTAAGCTCTAACCACTCGGTGTGAGTATTACCACAGAACTTACGAAACTCTTCAAGAGTCTCATAGGACTTGCCACCCCGCATGCAGCCCGGGAATTCACCAGCAGCAAAGTATCCGTTTTTATACAGTACATACCCACCGCACTGCACAAAGCCAGAGTTCGTGCTGATAATCTCAAATGCACGCTCTATGGAAACTGGCGTACCAGCGCTAATTTGCATCGGTCATATCCAGGAATTCAATGCCCTGGAATACGCAACCAGAGCTAGACTGGACATCTGCGTTAGAATACATTACACGAACCCGAGTTTCAAAGCCGCGAACCATACGAACTTTGAATTCAATTGGGTGGATGTACTGTTCTTTACGCACCGGGTTTCTGAACGCGGGTGGGAAGGATGGCGTACTGGTACTGCTCATGGATGGTCCGAAGTCGTAGCCAGCTGCTTCCGCATAGGTAGCACCAATGGTATTCACTTTACCACGGGCGTCACCAGCACACACCTTCGCGTATTTGCTGTCCGGAGAATTGTAGCCGTTGGCAGACTGTGCGTGCTGGACTGGTTCTTCGGTCGCTTTCCGCTGAGCTTCGAGTTTCTTCTGTCGCTCTTGAGCTACCTTCAGTTGACGACTGGACTCTTCGGAAGCCAGGCGTGCGTTATTGGCGACAATCGCCGCATTGGACGCAGTTACTGCCGCCATCGATGCCGTTACCGCAGCTGACGTGACTACTGTCACAGCCTGCACCGGCATTGCGTAGCCGCACAGCGCTACGATTGCAGCAATCAAAACAGTGAATCTTTTCATTTATATCCTCACGCAACAAGTTGAATGCGAAGTGTACCTTCTTTGTAGAGAGCATCCACAAAGCCCTGTACGCTATCGCTATTGGTTTTAAAGGTTTTCTGCACCGTTGCACCGGGCAGCGGATTGAAGATGTCTGGTGCGTTGTATGCTTCGCCTGGGAACATCAGCTCGATATACCGACGCAGTTCGGCGTCTTCCAGATAACCGATGTAGACACGAGCATCAACACGCTCATCGCGAATCAATGCCTCATCTAATTTCTCAGGATGGTTGGTAGTCATGATGACAATAACATCATCAAGGCCGAGAACACCGTCCAGACCATTTAACATGTCAGAAAGATTACCGGTCAGATATTCGTCCACAGCGTCACGAGATTCCCCATTCGCTGGAGCTTCTGGCAGCTGCTCACCGTCCCGTTCTTTCTTGATCTTCTTGACTACCCCAAACTCTGGGTCAGTCTCAGCGTTGTCACGACGCCGTGATACTGAGTAGGTGTCGATATCTTCCATCAACACAACACCACCCTTGGCGCTCTGGAACAGTGAGTTGTATGACAAACTGCCGTCTGGGCGTAGGATATGCACAGATCGATTTAGCATCGACGCAATAGCTGCCGCCAGTGAGCTTTTACCCGTACCCGGTGGTCCGTACAGTAGTACCGTGAACTTATAGTTAAAGCCACGCTTGACATACCACTCACGATTGGTCTGGAATTTACGTAGGGGTTCGATAAGCTCTTTCTGAACCTTATCGCTCACAATGACTGTTTCGGGAGAACGTTTGTTCATCCGACTAATCCAGTTCCAATCAGACTTAGCACTTTCAAACACCGTAACCTGATTATCGCTGTCGTCCTTTTCCATGAACGCATCCATGAGACGATAAAGTGGTTCCTTGCTTCGACCTAGCGTCGATATGCTAACACGGTACTTAGACTGGTTAGACTGATTGGCTTGGTCTTCTGCGATGGTGAAGAAATAGAACCGACGCTGGTAGATGAAGAAGTGTGTTCCCACGCCTGGACCAACCGACCCTTTGCCTCCATTACCATCCAGTGTAATGACGCGACTCCAGTTGAACCAGGAGTTCTTAGCAAACCACGCTAAGAAGGCAATGTACTGACGACTGTTGTATTCGGACCAGTTTGTAGACGCAGTAGAGAAACTCAACTTAGTCATGCACTGTGTACGAACAAAATGCATCACCCGGTTGGGTAGTTTCCACAGGATGAAACCGATGCCTCCTGTGAATACCAGGGAGCTGGTCGTTACAATCGCTGCCTGTGCCGCTGGCCATGGTTTGGCATAGTCCAGCAGCAGCTGATAAACCGCAAGCAAATGTTCAATCATACTAAGTCCCTCTGGAACAGTACAAGTGCCAGCGCCGCTGTAAAGGTATCGCAGATAGTTTTACCTTTAACCGTCAACCCACCCACGCGAATGTTAAAGTCACGCAGTTCAAATCCGATATCGATAGAAATCCCGCGATAGTCTGCTGCGCAATTCAACGCATCACAGTCGCAGAGGAAATCTGGCGTATCGAACGTATTGTAGTTGTAATCTGGCGATGGTACAATTATCTTAACATCACCAAGGTCTACTGGGTCACCAGCTACGGTAATTACCGTCATTTTGTTTTCTTCGTAGTTCTCCCGCACCACCGGCTGGCGAAGTTGGCGAGAGAAACCCGAGATGGTAGTCAGTGCCGTATGGACCAACGCCTCATCACCAGTTACCACCACACCATTCACTTCACGTCCTGCGGGAAAGAACGGTTGGTTAGGAACTGACTCTGCCTTTACTAATAGGTCGCGGGTGTGTTGGATTAATTCGGCCATAGCCTCACCCAGCGGTTTGTTCAATGCGGCTGCGATAGGCATGTCGTGCTTATCAACCACAACTGCATTGTACAGGTTGGTGCTACTGATACGACGCAATACCAGAGACCCCTGTAGCTTTTCAACCATAGCCCAAAGGGTGCGATGGTCTTTCACATACTGAGGACATACGTCAGTATAGGAGTAATGCGAGAGTGCTGCACCCGGACCTTTCTCTACGATGGTCTGTAAGTTGCGCTGGTTAGACACCAACGTTGATTTTAATGCGCGCTCTACTAACGCTGCTGCGGCATTGTAGACGTAGGGATTCAGGTCCATCTCCCCACCAGGTTGTTCTTTGAGTGAGAATCCATTGTCTAAACAGATCTCACGAATATCTGCTTTGGTTAAAATGCTTTTCATGGTTTCGAGTCCTTGTTAATAATATCAATAGATTACTGGTGTCTGTTTTTTGTTATTTGTCTACAGTATCTGCGTTTGAGGTGAACCACCAGTTTGGACGTGGGTCGTGGTTGGTCGGGGGCATGTTGTCACGAACCTGAGTAAACGGTCTCCCCATAGCAGCAGACTTACTGACATACTCGCTATCTGTTTTAGTGCGGTCTTTAACGTCCTCAGCCCGTCTCTGTCGATTGATCAACAGTTTGGTGTGGATAGTGTGGCCATACGTTTCCTTGTAAGCAGCGAGCGTCTGCTTAGCCATTTTACATGGTCTGCACTTCCCACACTGACTGTATTTATTCTCACCCTCACTGTTAGGCATTTCACACACCCAGATCATGTTCACCAACTCTGGATCGATTGCATCGAGTATCTGATACTTCTCAAGATCAATCAGTGGCCAGTTAACTGGGATCGGGTCATGCCATCGTGTAAAGCGTTGGAGTTCACGCCAGGCATTTTCTATATTGGGCAGCCAACGACAGAAACCACCGTCACTATAAACGTATCCCACTTGCAACTCGCTGTGTCGGTCATTGTCAATAACTGACAGTGCAGCAAACAACCACGCGGCCGGTTGTGAGTAGCGATTCCCCGGCGTTTGTGCAAAGCTGATGTGTGGGGCACGAAAATCTTTCTGCACTTTGTGTGGGCAGGTTTTATTTAAATAGGAGATGATTTTCTCACGAGCAACTAGCTCAGATGCGATCTTAGCGGGATGCTGTCCACCGTCGGCGTACATTACATCGCACGGTCCGATTTGGAGTTGCTTGTATACCAACGCAGTGGAGTCCAGTCCGCCAGAAAACAGAATCAGTGGAATTTTAGTGGTCATTTCTTTTCCTTGTTAAAGAGCATAAAACCAGGACCGAAGTCCTGGCTTAGTTTATACGTAAATCCAATACTCAGGGACGTCAGCTTCATCGAGAGCAGCGTTGTACTGTTGTTCAGTAACGACGCCAGCTTTCCAATTGGTGATGTCAACGGTTGGGCTGTTAAGTCCCATTAGGCAGGCGGCGTGATAACGACTTTCGGTATCGATGACCTGACCCACATTTAACCCACCATTTGCGAACAGTTTCGACATGGCTTTAAAGTGTGTCCGGAAGGTTTCCCGTGGTCCGTTAGGTCCGTCAAGTGGAAACTCAATAGTCTCCCGAACAGAACTCGGCCGGCGGCCTAAAACCGGAATCACCACCTCACGGTTAAATGCGTTCATTGCACGCACACTACTTTCCGTTAAGAACAAAACTGAAAGTACGCCAGACGACATTTCACTACGTACAGTTAACTGGATATCAATCACGTCATCCATTTTGTTTCCTCATATGCCGAACGAGTTCATCGACTTGCAGACGAATGGCACCAGGCAGAACCGACTTAAACATCTTCTCGCCTGGCACCGTCTGGAACGTCCCCGATAAACTCATGCCGTAATCGATATTGCGTTTCAACCACTCGCCGTAATCCGACACCCCGAACCGTGGACCTAACTCTTCGAACAGTCGATTTGACAGTTCCCGGTTAAGGAAGTACGTTGCGTAGATTTGGTCGGCGTCACGCAATAGCCCGGCAGGTAGATCGATCGTGTGCCCTTCTGGCAATGGCCAGATGGTATCGCCAATCAACCGAAGGGTCTCGGCGTGCCACTTGGGATATATGACATCCAGAGCACCACACTCATTGATCGAACTGATGGTGTTGGCGATGTTGAACGCATCGTCGTAACTAGCCGCGTGGTTGTAATCGTGCAGCAGAGCCGCATAGATCAGTGGTGGCCAAACTTCACCACCGCCAGCCTTAGCCAACATAAATGCAATCCACGCCACCCCGATTAAGTGGTGCGTAGAGTGATAGCTACCGCCCGGTCTGTTAGTGGCGATGACGAAATTGATGAGACCATCATATTCATCAAAGAACTCGGTAGACCAATACGAGGGCACACCTGTTGCAAGGTCACGCTCGGATGGATCTACGTCTTCGAGTTTAAATGGCACAGTGAAGGTCAAATCCATCGGCCGTGCTGTTATCACATCGGTACGCGGACCAATTAGTCGTATGTTAGCAGTATTATCCGACATAGTTAAACGGGGAGCCTAAACTCCCCCTCCAGTTAGTTTGACGGCGGGTTATCGCAGTTAGCTTCCGGCACGGTATCGTATTTGATATCGCGCTTAGGATGTGGGATGTTCAGTGTGTCACGCATACGCCACAGCCAATCAGTCTGATCGCCTGCAACCACCAGGACATGACCGGCATCCTGCGTAACGTGATACACATTACTTTCGCTGGTGAGTACGTCATCCCAACGTAAACAAACCAATTCGGTTTTCTCCCAGTCCGACATATCGTCTTTGACATGGTAAACCGGCAGTGCTTTAAAGCAACCACCACGCAAGTCACCGGCGTCACTGTAGAACTGACCTGCACGCACAACAACGCCAGCGGGGATCATGGCTATCGCACGCTTGACATGCTGGATTAAGTCATACGAGAGACTCACACCAACGATCTCAACTTCGTCCGGCTCGGGTGCGTCGCTGTCATACATACTTGCCCAGCGAAGGTCGCTCAACACACTCATGTGTCGTTCATACGGATGCGTTATTTCTGGGATCTCCAGCTCCGCATGCGCCCAAATATCCAGAGTGGCTTGTTCTACCAACTGCGCTAAGTGAGGGGTGATCTCCTCAGTCTCACGATACACTACCGGTTCAATGCGCTGACCCGATGCGGTAGCCAGCGCCATGTAGGTAATCATCTGACGAGCCGGGTCGGTATCTACCGGCATGCGCAGACGCATTGTCTCATCCGTATAGTGAATACGCTGTGACTTTGCTTCGTGGTTGAACGGGAACGAGATCTTACCACGGCGGGTGTGTCCAGACCATGCCTGAAAATCGTGCCACGGCGAAGGGAACTCAACGGCAAAGCGGTCCAGCCAGTAGGCTTCCTTACTTACTGGGTCACGGAAGATAGTGCCGAACCGCTTGTTCTGGTCTGAGTTGCCAGGACCATGCGACATCCATTCGTCATCCGTACCCTGGAGTGGTGTAAACGGACGGAACGTTACGGCAGCAATGAGGAACTGAATCAATTGCGCCATGGCCGGCAGGTTAAACTGAATCAGCTCGCGGTAGACCGGTTTTTCCACATCTATTGCATCAACCAACTCGGGATAATCGCTACCGATTTTGGAGTAGAGCTTTTCGATCTCCGGTGACTGGCCAAACTCAGCTCGCGCTTCCATAATACCCATTGTGAGTTCAGCGACAGTATTAACGACATCGCGCAGGGCGTAAAGATTTCCTGCTGCGCCGCCCTCACGGGATGAGTATGCCAAACAGCGATGCGCTGCCGCAACTTGCTCTTCGGTCAACGTGGACTTCGGAAGGTAAGATAGTTCTTTATCAAAATGACTTTGGTATGACATATCGCTTTCCTTATTTTAGCGGTAATGTACTTTTATTTAGCTGGCGTTGTTGTATACCACCAACCATCTTTGTTCAACTCAACGTTGTACCGCTGAGTCGCAGCCACACGCTTATCGTAGCGAGACATGATTGCCCGCACGGCGGTGGGTAGTTTCACGATCTGGTTAATAACCTCGTCAGTGATAATGTTCTCGCCCGGTTTGAAGCGAAGAGTTGACGTCTCTTGATCAAACTCAACTTCCACCCAGCGAGGTGAACCCATTGCTTTATATACCGCCATGTTAATGCGAAGGCCACTCCACTTATTAACACTAACGGTAAACGGTTCCGGCGCTTTGGTGTCCTCCGGTATTTCTCTGGTTTTAACCCACCCCATCTTTATCTCTCCAACGTCGAGGGCTTTTAGTGATGTACCACCACCCATCATCGGCCAGACCCACCACATGTCTGCGAGTCCTGTGCACATCCAGATCGCGATAGTAGGTATAATGCCTGGCTATCTCTTTACCTATCGACACCTGGTTGTATCTCAGACGATGGCCAGACTCGCTCGGTCTAAAACGGAGCTTGCATGCCTCGGGATCATATTGAATCTCAAGGCACGGATAGCCGGTCTGCTCAATGGCCTGTCTAACATTGATGTTGAGTCGCATCCCACCCTGTGGAGTCATGCTAACAAAGTGAGTAGCGGGTTCCGCCTTACGCTCATTAACCTTCACAGGTAGGTACGTCATGATTACTCCGGCGCGTAGTGAAGTTTAGCCACGGCATAACCTTCGGCGGTCAGCACACACAGATGCGTGTCTTTACCCTTAGGTGCGGACGCCACATCAACACGTTTACACAAACCTAATGCTGCCAACTCGGCTTCACCTGACTTAGCAGGGATCTCGCCTGCTTCACGAGGACCAAACCAAAACAAAGCGAACAGAGTATCGATCGCGCCACCACTTAACTTGTTAACGTTAATCATCTAATTCCCTAAGAGTGTATTTAGCCAACCATGCCCAGTTGTGTTCGGACGGTGTTACCTCAAGCGCCATCGATAACACTATTAGTGCCTCGTAGACAAACGGGAACTCCGCCACTAACGTCTTCCGATCGTCATAGTCGAATAACTGGTCATGTGGCCAACGGGTTTCTGGTGTACCTGCGGAATCAAACCACTCACCTTCCCACTCAATCCAAACGTGGGTCGGGGACCCAGTTAGATGACAGTCGATACCCATCTCTTTCAAACGTGCCCGTGCGAGTAATGCGTAAGCATGACACAGACCATTATTAATGTAGGTATCGATAGGGATAGGTGTGCCGTCGTCTGCCTTAGGCTCCTCACTGCACTCATACCCAAACGCGTAGCATGACAACATGCGCACGCTGGGCGAGAGGCAACTGTTAAGATCAGTCAATACTCTACGGATTACCGCGTGCGACATGCTGGCTTCCTTATGCGTCGGATTCTTTGATGAACACGCCGTCGCTGTTCATGTAGCCTTTACGGTCTTTGATTTCGTGCCAGGCATCTGACATACACTCGTCCACGGTGATATCGTAGACGTCGGCCAGATCGTACAGACAAAGCAGCGCGATTTCGATATCGTCTTTTGACAGACGTTCAGCCATGCGACCACCATGCACAGCAAAGTTGCCCAGGACATTAACCATGGCCTTCATGTGCATCTGCAACAGCTCATGTGGGTCATCGCTCAGAGTAGTACCCTGAGTTTTAGCTACTTCGTCTTCAACGCGACGCAGGTGCACGCGGAGATCGCGCTTGGCAATACCCAACACGTTGGTCAGAACAACAATACTGTCGCCGATGCTATCAACGATCAGCGGAAGTTTGTTGCGGCAGATGCCGGAAGCCAGCTCACCGACTTCTTCGTAGTACTTAGAAATCTGACCGTTGATTTTACCACAAGTCAGGATCTTACGCTCGGTAGACCAACCCAATACCTTACCCACTACATCCAGAGTAGGGTAAAGGGTTTTAGTCTTTACCAGGTCGATTGAGACCAGATTGATCAGCTCTTTCTTTCCGTTGCCGTAAGAGTTGGCAGTACCGCGAATGGCGAATTCACAACCATATGGCCGCGCCAGTAAAGCCGCAGGGAGTTGACCAACGTCTACACACTTAACAGTAGCACCATCCTTTGTCAGCTCTACAGTTACGTCACCAAGCAACAGTTTAGACTTGACTGGCTCCAGTAGGAAACTGGCTTCATCGGGACTATAACCAGACAGACGATCTTCGCCCCAACGTTGTTCGATAGGACGAGCGTTAAATTCAGCAACTGCCTTTTCCAGCGACTCTTTGGTATACTGGTTGGTTAGGACCACTGGAAAATGGAAGTAACCTTTTTCATCTTGGGACATATTCAAATCCTTTAAACTTGGTTGGCGTGTCTGTTTTATCACGCGTTGGTTGGGTTGATCTACGACAGCGATTAGTGGACCAGTTTCAGTGAAGGTTTAGCTTTAACCGGCACGTCCTCTTTAGACTGGCCGTTACCGAAGTTTTCAAACCAGGACTTAGCCGAAGCGTAGTCGCAGATAGGCTGACCGATACCGGTTTCACGACCATACATCGCAGCGATTTGTTGATAGGCCAGAACGATGCTGTGCTCTTTCCCACCGAAGCGACAATTGAAGGTAATGAACTCAGGTCCAAAATTAAGGTTACCTGTGGCAGTCGAGGACACGTTAAGAACAATCGTCGGTAGCCCGCCTTCTGCTGGTGCGGGGATGGTAAAACCTAACAACATCGGGTCGGTTACGACGTCAGCGTACAGCTGAACAAAGGGCGTGTCGAATTCGCTGATCCAGCGGTGCGAAGCTTCTGCAAAGTACGGCAGGAAGTTCGGAACAACGATTTCTTTCTGATTCTGGCTCATGTTTTGTATCCTTATATAAGTGTCAGATAATGGTTCGGGGTTGTAATTTAAAACGGCATAAAAGGGAAGGTTTTATCCCTCCCTTAAGTATTGTATACTCTAAATCTCACTGAACGTAGCGCTTGCCATAACAAACACTTCGTTTGGTGGATACTTCAGTTCGTCGAGGTTTACACAGCGAAGCTCAACTGTGGCTAACTCCGGGCGCTCCTGTTTATAGATTTTATCCTTCACCTTACTGTAGATAAACTCTAACTGGAGCTTCTCGCCATATAACCCATCTGCGGTGACCTTAACCCGCACACAGCTCGTGACTGTGCCCACGTCGGTTTGTTCAACCGTCTCTTTTGGTCTGTCCACTTTCTCGACAGTATACTTAACAGCCGTACCGTCAACGTTCACACCGGTGACACTGCCAGACACGTATTTGCTGTGCAGTCCAATACCCATGAAAGCGTCAACCAACTTGATTGGCTGATTGATGTCTAATCTTACTTCACGCAGTGCCATAGCCCTGTCCTCATTGTCTTCGTTCATAATATGAACTAACCCCATTTTAACCTACCCTGGTCGGAGTACACAAATGCATGATTACCTGAGTAGATTGCTCGGGATGATAGACGTTAAAGAGGAAGGCAATAACGTCATTATTTCGGGTCTGCCAGGCGATGATATCGTTGCAGATATTTATCGCTACTGGCGCACAAGCAAAATTGCCTCCAATATGTTCAGCTTCCAGGGTAAGTCTAAAATCATACTTCCCAAGTTCTTCGCGCTTGAGTTTCTTTATATGCTCGATGAACTTCGTCGTTCTAATACTGGACGAACTTCTGCACGAACGCTAAATAACATTCGAAAAGAACTCATTGAGAAAACCTGGCTATCTGGCATCACTGCCGATAACGTGCCACGTTTCTTGAATCGCAGTCGTCTGGGTCTGTTCATCAAACAGCCATTAAAACATCAGAGGGAGTTCCTGGACTCCTATGAAGACATCACCCCACGTTACAATCTGAACGGGTATGTGGTGGCGATGGGCGTGGGTACAGGTAAAACACTTGCCTCTCTTTATCTTGCTGAATGTTTGGATGTCGATTGTATTATCATGATACCGCCGGCTCGTGCGGTGAAGACGGTCTGGATACCGACACTCAAAGATGAGTACAAAAAGCCCAACGATGTTTGGGTAGCGTCAGATGGTAAGCCGTTCCCTAACAAACCACCGCGTTATAGCATCTTCCATTATGAGTCATTGGCATACTTGAAAGAGTGTATCAAGACCTTCCGTGGAAAACGTGTTGCTGTAATACTTGATGAGTCACATAACCTCAACGAGTTAACAGCTGAACGTACGCAGATGATGCTGAATGCTGTAGAGGGACTCAACCCAATCGCCACGCTATGGTGTTCGGCTACACCGATTAAGGCACTGGGTTCAGAAATGATTCCAATGCTGCGCAGCTTTGACCCGCTGTTCACGCCAGATGTTGAAATGCGATTCAAGCAGATCTTCGGTAAGAACAGTTCCAAAGGGACCGACATCATTAACAACCGCATGGGTGTGGTTAGTTATAAAGTCGAAGTGGTTAAGTCTAAGCCTAGCTATAATGACGTACCTATCCAGATACCGAACCCGACGCCGTTCACGTTGGACCAGCTGAAAGACGATATGATTCGTTTCATTAAAGAGCGCATGAACTACTACAAGGCGAACTTTAAGCAATTCGAAGATATCTACAATCGGTCGCTGGTTATCCACCAACAGTCACTGCGTAGCAAAGAAGAGATGGAAAACTTCCGTACCTATAACGAATACGTCAACATCATTCGCAAGGGTTATGACCCAGCCACGATGGTCGATATGGCGGCATTCTGTAACAAGTACGAGCTGAACAAGATCATGCCTTCTCTCCCACAGCAGATGCGAGCTATATTCAAAGATAGTCGTTCTGTAATCAAGTATGTTGACTTGAAGGTACGTGGCGAGTGTTTGGGCAGGATTGTAGGGCGTCGTCGTACAGAGGCAGTTTTAGCCACTATACCACATGCCCGCATTCCTGAGATTGTTCGTGGTGCGCAGAAGAAGACGGTTATCTTCACCTCTTATATCGAGGGTGTGCAGATGGCTGAGTCAATCTGTCGGCAGGCTGGTCTTAAGCCATTGGTTGTTTACGGCGATACCAACAAGAATCTGAAGGCTATCACAGATCAGTTCTTGAACGACCCGAATGCCAACCCACTGATTGCTACGTATCAGTCGCTGTCTACGGCGGTGCCGTTAACTTCGGCATCAACGATGATCGCACTGAACCTCCCATTCCGCGAGCACGACTACCAACAGGCAGTTGGACGCATTGACCGTATCAACCAGGATACCCCAACAGAGATTATCAACATCATGCTGGATACTGGCAAGATGGAGAATATCACTGGCCGTACAGTTGATATCTTGCGTTGGTCTAAAGACCAGGTCGATCAGATCATGGGTGAGAAAGCAGGTTACACGGTTGAGCTGGCAATGGAATCTTTCGGCTACAACAACGTTACCGAAAATATCTACGGCATCCAACGTCCGTACTTCGCTGTCGCTGCATAAAAAAAAATAAACTCAAGTGCTCCTCTACCCGTTGGGGTAGAGGAGTCTTTTATGCCATCTTTGCCAGAGCGTCAAAGGTTTCGTGTTTACTCACCAGACGAGTTTTCTTGCTATAGGTAATGCTCTTAGCACTAGGGCGTGAAAGCACTTCGAAGATTACCCGTCCTTGTATCTTGAGGTATGCCTTATTTTTGCCGAACAAGGAAACATCTAACTCGCGAGCAATAAGGACATTACCCATGCGGAGAGTGAATAGCTCCACTTCGCCGTCGCTGATGCGAAGGTCGTCCTCTGGTTTGGTAATCAGTTTGAGGCGGTAGATGTTCTTACGAGTTGCGCGACCTTTCCCACACCCGAGGTGTACCATGCGGGAAATAGCATCACAGACCAACTTGCGAGAAAGCGGATAAAGATCACCGTGATAATAGATACCTAACAGCTGTGTCAGCTCTCCCTGCGGATTAAAAACCATGAGTCCGTCAAAGTCAGCAATCTGGTGCATGTCGCCTGTTATGCTGATGATTGGTCTTTCTCGACTATAGATGGTAGCGGTAACTACTTCACCATGTTTACCGATACAGCCGTAGATAGACATAGCGCCATCTTTAGCGAAGAACGTTTTGTCTGTATTTTGCATTTCTTTTCCTTATATGGGGCATAAAGCGAGGAGCAGTGGCCACTGCTCCTCTTGGTATTAATTGTAACGGACGTTTTGAGTTGAGTAGTTGTAGGCGTAATCGTAAGTCATCAATGCACGGGCGCGTGCCTCAGACCCAAATGTAGTTTTGGGCGCATTCATCATTGATGTCATCTTGGCTTTAAACTGAGCGACAGTTAATGCCTTACCATTACGATAAAAGTGATTGCGATTATGCTTAGCCTGCATCGGCGTGACGTCACGCGCGAGTCTATTGTTTTTGGCCTTAAGCATGTTCAGTGCGCCGCCTATCCCAAGGAAGTGCGCAATGTATACCTCTGATGGTGAAACGTTTCGGTGTAATCGAGCGGTAAGAATTCCACGATTCTTCTTCCACAATTCAGCACTCATTAACGCGTTAGCCATCGGGTTGGACATTTTGGTATTCCGGCTCAGGCCGTACTTAGGTCCAAACTCTTTGAGCATAGCGCGCCAGGTGGCTGGTTCAAACTGAAATAATCCTCGCTTGGTGTCGCCTTTGAATTTTGATTCAATAAAAGCAACAGCAGCCATGTTGGATGGATCTACTTTAGCTTTGACGCTTGCCTTTACGATAACGGCCTGATGCTTAGACCAGTTAGCGTAATGTGGGTTGGCAGTTGACACAGATGCCTGTGCGTGAGATTGTAAAAGCATGAGTGCTGCAAAGACAAGCACGATGTAGGCAAAGAAGCCTACGCCCATTCTTTTACAGAAGTTAGTGGTTTTCATTTTCAGATGTTCCTTAGCGTTTTCGGCCCAGCGAAGGCCATGCGTTCAGGTTAGCAGGATTGCTGTGTATGTGTCGCTTACGTTTTATCCTTATTTACGACATTTAAGTTATCTATACGATGGGGTCGAAGTGTACTTTATTACCAGGGGATGCTAAGACTCGTTTGTAGAGTCGAGTAAGAATCTCCTGGACACCGTCGCCTTCCCAATCAATGTTTGTCTTCTTAGAACGAGACATTGTCAACTCACCCTGACAACTACGTACAAGCGGGTGCTTTGCATACAATGTATACCAACTTTCGTGCTTTCTTACCTCCAGCGTAGATGAGAAATACGCTACAATCGGTCGTTCGCCCACCGTACCATACGAGTCGTGGTACCAGGTTGAAACCGCAAATGCGATGTTCTCTAACTTAAGGTCGCATGGGTTAACCTGAAACAACCACACGCTAGCATAGCGAGTAGGCGTTATCTTCATTAGTAGCCAACCAACAGGTTTCTGGAAACTAACCAGCGTTTCACTTGCAAAGAATGCGAGTCCACCGTCCACGTAGATACTAAAGTCCTTAACGTGGATAGTGCGTGGTCTGCGGTTTCTGCTGATAGATACTCGACTGGAGTACTTAGCCCGCTTAGACAGACTGGAAGAACTGAAGTCCCATTTAGATTTCAACTCAACTAAATCACGGTGCATGTTTTTGTTCCTTTTAAGATAGTCTTACGTAAAGATAATGTATATCTAAAAATTAGATGGCATAAAACCCACCCCCGAAGGAGTGGGTTAGTCTTATTTGGTATACAGCTGCAACCAGCGACCCACGTCACGCAGATAATGGCAGAACATAAACAGCGGTGAATACGCAAAGTCATTCGCGGTGTCCGGACGAGACTGGAAATAGAACTCATCGTACAGCTCTTCGCCGTATTTTGAGTCGTAGCCAAATTCGTCATTTTCCCATACACCAGAATCGCAGCCAGAACCCATCATTGGGATGAGGTCATGCAGTTTGCTGTATTCGTTGGCGAAGTCCAGTAATGCCTTACCGGCCGCCACAACGTCGTCTTCTGAAAGCTCAGGTACGTCAGGTGCTTCTTTGTACGTAACCTTGATTTCTTCTACGGCATTGAACTTAGCCTTAGGGTTATAGCGTAACACGTAGCCACCCATCAGTTCGTCACTGGTGAAGTTGGCTTTGAACGGATACGGAAGACGCTGTGCTTTTGCTAAAGTGTCTTTAGCCACAGCCTCGGCATCTTCACCCTTCTCGATACGTTTCTGTGCGTCTTCTTCCAGATCGCTCAGACCCTGGCCGTATGCTTTACACGCAGGCAGGATAGTTTCGAGTAGCTTACGAATTCGAGACAGCGCTTCAGTGACGCCCTGTGCTGGAGGAAGAACCTTACCGTCCACAGAAAGACGACATGCCAGCTCTTTATCGATAGCCTTGCTCAGCGGATGGTAGTTGTGTTTAACCCAACCCGGATTGGCAAAGGTCTTTTCGATCTCTTTGCGTTGCTCTTGTGCCCAGCGAGAATCAGTAAGTTTCTTACCGTCTTTCTCGTCACCTGGTGAGGGTTTGTTATAACCCTTGAACATCGCTACGATACCGTCGAAGATACCTTCCTGGGACACTGAGAATGACTCAGTCGAAGGTTGGGTGTTAACAGTACCGGTATTTCCTGTGGCTGGGGAAGTCCCTGGTTCAGCTTGTGCTGGTTGTGAGAACTCTGCTGCGCGTTCTTCCTGCACTGCGCTAACCAAACCCGCCGCTGTGACCGGTGCCTGTTTCTGTCCATCGGCTGGCTTCTCTTCCTGCTCGACTGCCTTACGCACGAGTTCCTGGGTGTCCAGTAACTTACCGTCAGGCGTTTTATCGTTAAAGCGATTGAACCAGTCAATCGTTTCTTCCATGCTCAGCAGAACAGTTGCATTGTTACGCTCAAGAAGACGCTTAGCGGAAACAATGGAACTCCACTGTTGTTCACTAAAGGCTTTGTCTTCGAAGCTTGGTAGGAATGCCACCACAACCGTTTTCTCAGAGCGGATCGCGTCTTCAGTCATCTCGAGGAAACTGTAGCAACCTTCCTGATACGGCGTAATAGCATAAAGGATAACGTCCGCTTCTTCGCGAACAGCCAGCTCGGTTTCCTTGGCTTCCTCAGTCCACTCACTTACGATCGGATTGAACCAACGGAAACTTTGTCCTACTTGCTGGCAGAGACGCTCACGCCACTTCGGACCAGTGCTCGTGCCGCCCATAAAGACGACTGGAGCATTGCCTTCAGCAGCAAGTGCTTCACGAATACCCATTACAAACTCCTTAACGGCGGGCTTTCACCCGCCTCAGTTTTTACATAAAGAAACCGTCGTCAGTGGCCTGGTCTTTCTCGTCGATAATGCTGCGGTTGTCTTTACGAGCAGCGCGGCGCTTTTCGACTTCTTCGAGCTTGCCTTTGACCATGTCAGCAATAGCCGGGATCGCCTGAACGCTCACTACAAAGTGATAGCTCTGATAATCGCGACCATCTTTCGGATGATAACCGACGGTGCTATAGTCTGGCATTACGCCACCCAGAGTTTCAGCCGCATTGCTGATAACAGATGCGATTGAAATTGGATCAGCCACAGAAGAAAGCTGCGATGCGTCGGTAACGACTTCAAGCAGTGCCAGCTGTGGTTTAACGTTGATGCCTGGGATACGATCAGGGCGCAGGAAGTTCAGGATGTCTGCGGTGTCCAGCTCGGTAATGCGCGGGCCACACATAACACTGACAGCAGCAATGATTGCTTTTACTTTAGCATCCACCGCAGCACGTTCTGAGTTATCACCATTGTCTTCGTAGGCAACCGGAATGAACATCCCGTTAGAACGAGCTTTGCCGTCCAGCGTCTTTAACGCATCCAGGGTGTTCTTAACGGTCAGCGCATTTTCGCTACTGCCGACAACGATACCAATCGCACGCTCGCCGCGTTTGATCAGCTCCATCAGTACGTTAGTACCTTCGGTGTTACCGGAACCACCAGACAGAGAGAAGGCAACGATGTTCATTGCTTCCGGCGGCATGTTCAACAAAATCTGATTTGTTGAGTTATCTGCGGTAAATGCTTTGTGGGACTCAATGCGCAGTTTACCTGCACCGTCCATACCTGGAACGACATACACGTCTTCGTCACGTTCGTCACCGCGCAGGTTAGCGGTTTTACTGGTGTCGACGTAACCCACCTTAATTTCCGGCAGATTAGTGGCTTCGATCAGTTCTTTGTTTTCTGGCAGCGACAGATCCCATGGGCGAGTGGTGTTAATACCAAAACCGCCAACCCCATAGATACGTACAGATCCTAAACTCATTGTAAGCCTCATTTTTGTAAAATAGTCCATACCATTGGAGGTTGTATGAACGCCATTGATAAGGCACTGCAAGAAATCAGAGCGACCATTCCGCTTCCGATTCTACAGCGCGCCTTTATTAACACAATCGAACACTACCAGATGTTAAACGTTTCCCTGGACAGTGTTATTCGTGATCAGGTCATTTCTCAGCGTGTCTGGGCTGACTGTAGCCTGCAAGGTGCGCAGCAAGTACTGATCCCATTCCGTGAATTGAAACCCATGCAACCGGATGCGTATTCCTTTATCTATCGCATTCCTAAGAGCATGACTAACGGTCGTAGCATAATGTCTGTGTTGGATGTAGTTTATTACGTAGCACAGGGATTAGTTGCCTACGGTGGTTCCTACAGTATGGTTAACTCGCTTAACTCTAACTGTGAGAACTCACCTATCCTTCAGGCAGGTAAGGCACTGCGCGACGTCGATGGTAACATTGCACAGATCTCTACAGCTAATGCCCAGGTTATTGGTGAGAACGTTATCTTTATCAACGATAACTCCGGGCTAGTAGTTGCAGGTGGTGCGCACGTTAAACTGGCCCACGACGATCAATTCTCTAACATCAAACCAGAGCTGTATGGTGCATTTGCTAAGCTCTGTGTGTTGGCCACCAAAGCCTGGATCTTTAACAACATGGAGATCATCATCGATCGAAATGAAGTCTGGTCCGGTATGGCGGTTGGCAAGTTCAAAGAGATCATCGATCGCTATTCCAGTGCGGAAGAGATGTACCAGGAGTACAAAGACACTACGTGGCGTAAGGCTCAAGTGTCTGCTGACTACGTGACATCCAACCGCATTATACGCGGGCTGTTCGGTTTCGCTCGGTAAAGTACGCTACCGCCAGGCGTCCGGCAAACTCACTGGTATATTCAGTGCCAGGCACAATCAGTTGATGTGCAATGTGCATGTAATACAAGTGGTCCGGTTGCCTGATACGGTACAACGCCGTGCACGTAGCTGGACCAGGAATAGGGTACGTAGTGACCACCGCTACCAGATTATCATCCAGGTAGAGATAATGCGTAAACGGATCGGAATCGTCTAGCATCAGTTCACCAGCGTCAAGTAACGCATGGGGTTCCTCAACTCGACTATCAACCCACTTACGCAACAGCTCGTAGTAGCTTCCCGTTGAACGGTCCTGACTACGATCCATTTTAACGAAGGTATAGTTCTTAGCTTCGTCTACTAACAGTGCCACTAAATTACCAACCTCGTAGTCGAGACTAAAGGTAACTTTACCGTCTTCGGTTTCCATGACACTGAGGTTTTCATCCACTTCAGGTTCAACAGCTTTAGTTTCCATAATCTCACCAAAAAAAAAAATAGTCTTAGGCTAGCCTCCCTTGTGGGAGGCTAGTTTATGCCCGCAGATGCGGATTAATGAAAGCAGCGTTTAATCATGGTCTGAATATCGAATAACTCGATAGACTCACCAATGACTTTACCGACTACAGTTTTACCCAGCTTAACTTCGCCGTCCTTCATACGCATTTCACCAACGGCCCATACTTTAAATGGGATACGGTTAGCTTTTGCGTAATCAACAGCTGCTTCGATTACCGACTCTGGGAGCAGGCGATCAGATGGATCTACCATTGGGTATGCCCGCATCAGTACTAACTCACCGTTCTGCTGAACGAGTGCGGTCACTGTATTGATGCTCAGTTCACTGCTCAAAACGATCTCTGCATTGAAATCGTTGTCTGCGTTCAGGATGATAGTATTTGATGCGTTCATAGTGGTGTTCCTTTTATACGTATAAGACGATCTTTTCAGCAAGCTCTCGATTGCCTGCATAGATCACAACATGGCGATCGGTGGTATAGTCGTTATCGATATACCCGATCTGTTCGTTTTCGTTAGTATCAACTACAATAAGCCGATACTTAACAAAAGGACAACCGATGACGGTAATGCCATCGATCTTCTTCAGCAGCTCTACCAACATCGTGACTTGGTTATGTGCCCCGTTACCTGTGATGTATGTTCTACGGATCATCGCGCAGATAGAACTGTTTCCGTTCCTCAGATGCTTGACAGCGACGTTCTTGTCATAGTGGCCGACTTCGCTAAAATGCACTCCGTCCTCTGCATCAGTGTCGTGCGTCTCGATGACATAATAGCCATCTGGTCCGGGGGTGAGCTTCTTCAACTCCTCCGGGTCACACTTACCACAGACGATGTGACCAACCACTTCGCTCACATTAAGGAGACTAGCGTTGCGCGGGTTAGCGTACACGACGATGTTTAAGTCCGTACATGACTTAATCCAGTCACGCAGTGTATTAGCACCGGGGACTTTAGAACGCATCTGAAATTCAGGGTACATGTGGTGATCCTTTTCATAATAAGAGTTTAGGCTGTATTTAAATACAGCCTAGTTTAAGTAAAACGTTTAGAGCTTACGGAACAGGCTATCGATTGCGACACCTGCCGCTGCACCAACTGCGGTGCAAGCAACCATAACGCCCAGGGTTTCAAACTGGCTAGCTGGTTCATCGCCTTCCTTCTTAGGGGACACGATGACCGTTGTAGCAGCAGCAGCACCCAGTCCCATTGACACACCCACCAGGATGGTCGAGACGTTTTTCAGATCGAAGTCAATCATAGTTAACTCCTCCTTTATTCGGTCACTGAGCGAATGACTTTCTCAACAACCACACTTACGACAACGCCGGAAGTAATCACAGCTGCCCGGCGAAGCAGCTCATGTTCCTCGCCGACATATTTGCGGGATTCGCGATCTACGACATAACTCGTGAGACCACCCGCTACAGCACATGCGATGCGAGCCATCATAAAAACAACCTCTCTTTCAGTTTAGGATGGGGACACTATGGTCCCCGACTTGCAGTACTTACTGCTGCGCTTCACGCACAACATCAGCTGCTGCATCACCGGCTGCATCAACAGCAGCCGCCACGCTCTCGGTCAGGCTCTCTGCGTCACCATTAGCACGTTTCCATGCCCAATAGCCAACGCCAGCAATAGCAGCGACACCAACAACAACACAAGTAGCGATAGTTACGTTTTTAGCGGTAGAAGACATAATTTGACACCTTATAAAAATGAATGGAGTAAGGGCATAAAACCCAGGGAAGTGGAGAACTAACTCTCCACATTCACAAGGGTCTTATATATCTGAAAATTTATTGAAACGTCGGTTTAGTTAATAAACCGTGCAGCACGCAGGTAGTTGAAGATGGCATCGCCCCAGGCGCGGGTAAATGTCATACTCATCTGACCATGCTCCATAGAACCAGTACGCGCTTCCCACACCGGCAGCCATACACCACCGTCGCGAGTAGGTAACGCGAAATAGTTCATTGTGAAGTTACAAGCACCCGGCAGGTACCAATCGTAGGCACCGTTCATGGCAGTGTTCAGACGTGCGATCGTATCCAGATGGATGGCGACCATATGCTGATTGCAGTCTTCGGTGGTATAAACACGAAGCAGGTGATCAGGGGCAGGTTGATACTCAACAGCAAAGCCAGGTACTGCGTGAAGGGCATTGATGAAATCAACGATAACCGGTGGCAGCGAACGACCGTTCTGATAAAGGAAATCCATGGTGCGCTGACGAACGGCGTTGATCTGAGCATATTCCGGGTAACGAGTTTGCATAGCTATTCCTTATTAGTAGCGTGAAAGCCAACTAAAGAAGTTGGGTGACACGACGCGACCTTCTGCATCGAGGTAGTAGATCTCATCTGTTGTGTCGACAGAGAGATCGTATTCCACCAGAACACTTTCAGCCAGACGGAAGTTTAAGTTCAGTCCGAACTGTGTGAAGGTTGCAACGGTCTTGGTATTGAAAGAGGCATGATGAGGATAAAAGGTCTCATCAAGATTAGGAGCAAACAGACTGTAAACACCTGCGTCCAATACACGGACAGTAGGATGCTTTAAGTCAGCGAATGCACGCAACAGTTGCTTAGTGAGTTTGTCACCCAGCACACTATCGGCAAAGATACTGATGTAATTCTGATCAACACCAAGCCAGCCAGCTAACACGCCGACGGTAGGTTCGTTAATCTGAATGCTAACGCCAGCGTTTTGAATGCGTCGTTTACCGACTAACTCAAGACGATTGGCAACCAGGCTTTGGTTAGACTGAGCCAGCACGCCATAGTGACCACTGATAGTGCCCGGCTTGAGAATGTAAGACTCTTCCCATGCCAGGAGTTCAGAGGGTCGACCAGGATGCGGGATCTGACTAACTGGTACGTGTGCATCGGCACGCGTCGAACTGGAGGTTTTATAGCCAAGGGTAAAACCCAAGGTAAAACCACCGCCCGGTGTCGAAACTACACTTGCTGATTTTATTTCAGGTTCGAAGATTGAGAAAAGCACGTTAGTGTCCTCTTAACATGCCTCGCTATGGAGAAGTTCCAAACGAGCCACGCGATTGAGTGAGCGCTCACTGTCCGACACTTTCACACCCCGACACGAGAGGTTAGTTAACCCCGTGGTGCTAAACGTGAATCGTCCGTCAGTGATCGAGCCTAAAGTCACGTTAGCGATAGTTATGGAGCTGGCAACTTTATTCATCCAAAGTTGACCCATAACCCGAACTGTTCCCTTTGCTGCATTGGCAACAAGAAGGCGAGCACGATCTGCTACTTTACCGTAATCTTCCGGTATAACAGCATCACCGTTTTCCAGTGCGTATACGTGGACCACATCATTCGCGGTAAAAAGGACGACAATGTCTTTCAACTTGATTTCTTTGTTCAGTCGCATGATCACTGCATTGTTTTCACGCATCTCTAAGAAATCCGATTTAGAGGTCTTAACCCAGCGATAAGTCTGCATTAGAACCTCAGCGTTGTTTTACCAATGTCGATGCACACGGTTTTGGATTTCGGTGTTTCGCGATACATCACAAAACCTTCGATAGCCAGTGGGCTTTCCAAATCCCAGTTAATCTTGAGTGGTGTAGTCCACAGTACGTTACGTGCAACTTTCTTCAGGCGAGGGTAGAGTTTGTACAGCTCCGCCGTAGTGGTCTCTTTCGTTACCAGAGGATCATTTGCAATATCACGGATAATGCGAACAAACTGCGCATTGTCCAGATTGATGTCGTACGTGCTACGTCCACCTACGCCAAGGTTCTTATCTTGGATCGGGAAAACTGACAGAGCGTATTCAGTAGCAAAGGTAGGGATTTTAGCGTGTGCAGTAATCATGTTCGTATTCCTTATGAGAGTTAGGTCTGGATGGTGAACTTGTCACCTGATAAAGTAACGGTAATGCGTTTAGGTGAAACCTCTACGCTATAGTTTTCATGCTTACATGCAACCAGGTCCTTACGGCACTGATATAGCATAGTGTGCATAAATGATTTTAAACGTGGTTTAGCACTGGCGATCTTAGAACCGACAATGTAGTTATTGAAAGCTTTGACAATGTGATTAGGCAGCATGCTCGCGGTCCGGGATAATTGCTTCCACGGTGTCGGCATCGATGCGGTTAATACGATAACGCGTTACGGTAGCCAGGCCACGGGTAGCAGGGGTAGCAAAGAACAAGGTGCGTGTACTAAGGAAGTAACCCTCGCAAACTCGCAGCGGGTTTTGACCTTTGACCAGTGGTTCGATCAGACGCACACTTACAACCGTATCAAGGTCAACGACCGCGCGATTAGGAACGCCAACGAAGTCCCAGAACATACGGTGGAGATAGGAGCCATTGCGCAGAGTTTCCAGCGAACGAGCGATCTCCATCGTATAATGGTTCAAGCTAAGTTTTGCTAAACCGTTTGTGCTAACCTGGAATGAGATCTTTCGATTCATTATCAGCGGGCGAATTACCAGTGCTTCTTTTACGTCCCCAACGCTAACGTAATAGTTACCACCAGCCATATTGCAGACAATGGTTGCTTCACCTGAAGCGAGAATTACAATGCCCGGTCGGGGTACCAGCGTTTGTTTAACAAAGCGCATTACGCCTTTGTTCTGATCATAATACAGGGTAGCCATTAATTCTCTCCTCTTATTGGGCTATCTACACGGAAATAATATGTATTTGAAAAATGAATGATGTCTAAGGAACCGCTATGGCTGATACGTTAAAGGCGGTCTTTGATCGACAATGTCCTGATATTGTTGCTGATGCTAAGTTTGCACAGAAGATCATTGACTATGCAAAAGCCTTCGTTAATAAGAATCCTGACCATGTCCGGTTCTTTGGCGGAGCGCTCATTGGTGTTTACCCATTGCGTTGGGTGAACTCCGATCTCGATAAGTGGTACGATGTAATTCTGAATGGTGCCGATGAGATTGCCATTCGGAAAGAACTGCACGCTGTACCAGGCATTGATGCAAGTTGGGTACGTGGTGCTGACGAGACTAACCACTCGATGATCTATTGCTTGCACCTGCTTGAGCACGCAAACATTCCAGCCAAATTGAAACTGGAAGCACAGATTGCAGCGATGGAGATTCTCCAGTACAAGTTCTTATCGAGCCTGATGTTCCACTACTTCCCACACCCCGCAGCATTATCTGTTGCTCAGGCGACGTATAACGCTCTCTCGAAGAAGTTCGACCTGAAGGTGACTGGTAGTTGGGGTGCACTGATTAAAGAGCGTGCAATCGATATCATTGCGCCTAAGAGCATCCACCGGAAAGCCTTCACCGACTTCACCGACTCCAAAGCAGTGGTTTACATTATCACTGACGTGCAGGGGCGTCTGCGCAGTATCGTTAAGAACATCACTGCCGTGTTCTATACGGTTAAAGATGCAGGTAAAGGTGTGCTGTCAGAATCAACGATGGTGGAAGGTGAGGATGGTATGTACCTCAAAGACAAAACCTCTGCTATCCGTGACGGCATGAACTATCTGACCAGCATCGTTAACGACAAACGTGGATTCGTTCGTAAAGAGATTCTGCGTTTGGTTAACCGTAAGATGTCTACGTCGCGCGACTGGTTGGTGGAAGCATCGCTGAATCTGTTGTCCGATCGTTACGGTGATCCTAAGTATCCCGGTGTGCAGGAACTCTGCAAAGAGACACTGTTACATGCCTTCGAAGTAATGACAAGTAAGAACATTCGCACTAACGATTATCCGCTTATTATGGATACGCTGAAGAAAAGCTACATGGCTTCTCGTGAGACACACCCTGGTGTGTTGAAGATGCGTAAGTTAGGCGATGAACTCGTACTTGCCGCGCTACCACCAGGGCGTAGCAACGTCGTTGCACCAGATCGTGGTGCCGTGTTGCTTTACATTGTGCTGCGTACTTTAACTAAGCACAATTTCTAACAAAAAAGAAAAGGCTGAGGCAAGGGACCCAACGGTCCCTTGCCTTATGCCGTCACATTCCGTTCAGTACACTGTACGGGAATGCTGCTATCCAATGGTGCCTGTCGTTTTCGTATATTGCGCGTACATAAAACTCACTTCGGATGCTGCGACGCCTGGCGTCAATGAAACCACTAAAGAACCTAGCATTTTCATTGAGTTTGGCAGTAGTCATAAACATGTCGGGTTTGGCTATACCAACCAAACCACCTTGGAACATGTAAAAGGTGTCACCTACTTCGGCTTTTAAATGTCGTAATCCAGCGGGCGTGAATTTCATCTCTTTATTCCCGCAGCCAAAGATCATACGTTTGCTTACTCGCGTTATGACGAAACGATCAACTACTCCTAGGATCTCGTTATTGGTTAAAGATCCCGTTGGCGTTTTCATATGCACTCCAGACTTTTTCTCGTAAGAAGTCCACGGAGCGACCTGTTAATAATTCCGACTCGACTTCCGGATGTTTGTCATCATTGACCCACACCTCGGCAAAACGTTCGTCTTCTAACAGGAACTCGACTGACCCCTCTCCAGTGTCAATGATCTCCATATCCCCACATGCAAGCAGATCGTATTCGATAAATGGCGGTGTGGTAATGCTCAGTAGTGTCAATAGCTGATTATCCAACTCACCCACGTCGCCGTTTCCACGAAACGCTAGTAAGTCGTACAACACCGGTCCGCTGTAGTCTTCATGGTAATAACCAATCAGTACCCAGAAAGCCTTAGGTGCTTCTTCGTCGGTTGGGGTGTATAACTCTCCTACAACTTCATTTTTGTAGTCAAGCCATTTACCGCCAATTCGTTTTAGTGCACGGTCGGCCTTAGTGATCGCCTCCCAATTATCAAATAGTGTTTGCATGGATGATTCCTTAAATAGATGTCCTTCGCACCGGGGTAGTATATATCTGAAAATGCGATGGGGCATAGGAGACTCCCCCGAAGGAGAGTCTCCACAGTGGACTACAGATAACGTTCAATCAGACCAGCGAGCTGCGCAGTGAATCCATCAATACCTTCAGACGGTCCAAAGCCTAACAGTTGCAGATTGGTTACTTTAGCTACGCCGTTAACGTGTGGGGCATCAAAGGTAGCCATTGGTGAATTACCGAGGGTCGCCATCCAGCGATCACCGGCACGGGTAATGCTAAAGCCTAACCCGTAACCACACAATTTCCACAGCCCCCCATTTTCACGAGTAGCCCGATCGGCAATATACCCTACCAGACACTCAGGAATACCCAGTGACAGATTGGATACCGATACGCCATAGAAAACCATTCTCCCTGTTGGGTTCTGAATAACACAGATGCCTTGTTCCATAGGCACCGCAAAAGGTGACAAAGTCAAAATACGCTGGCGTTCCTCGCCATGGGCCAATGCAATCGCTGGACCCATAACTAGATCGCACTGATCCAGGAATCTCCGATCGATGTTCATGTAAGTCTCTCCTACATTACGTGTAACCTCCTCTGGTCGTTGTTTCCAGATACGCCACGTAATGGTCAAATACATTTGTTAATTGATGCGCTGAGGGATACACCACTATGGTGCGTGCCCTTGCAGTTGGCGCTTTTGGATCTTGATAGAACATCACCCAGTCCTTATAGATTCCGGACGGTACATAGACCCGACCATTGTAATGCCAATACTGTTGCTGAAAACAACAGATCAGAATTGTTACTGGAAGGCTCTCACCAAGAAACCGAACGCTGTGTAAACGATATACTAGCTCCCCATGGAGGAGTACGGGTTTACGTCGTTTACGTAGGCTCGTTCGTATGATATCGAACACTATTTTTATTTTACGCAAATAAAGCTTGAGTAGCTTCAGCATGCTTCGTCCCTCCTAAAGAGGACAGCATACTATTTCTCTAAAGCGAGGATGCGTTCTACTGCTCGAGCTTTGTTAATTGCGAGGATAAAGTCACGCATGTTAGCCATGATGTCCGTACCCAAATAAACCTTGCTGTGAAGCGTTGTGCCGTCTTTTGGTTTCAAGGCATCCATATGGCCAGACATTCGGTGTTCCTGTCCCTCAACGCACCACACGCGCACTGCGGGTACCCGTTTGCGCTGGCTACGACATTTAACCAATACGGTGCCCGGTAATGCCATAACAATCACTGACATGCGCAGTTCTGAAAGCGTAGCTGTATCAAGGCGATGCGGTACAGCACCGTGCTCGACCTCGAAAGTGTTTGCTGTGAATTGCGTCTTGAAATAGTCAAGTAGCTTAAACATGGAAATCTCCAGGGCTGGTATTTTTGTACCAGCCCGCATTGATTTATGAATCAAACAAATAGTCCGGGGTTTTATGCCTGTGGAGGGCACGTCCTGTTAGAATCTACGCACACGCATGGCTTTGGTACGAGCATCCTTAATGTCCTCTAAGAGTTCGTTCAGTGAGAAGCTTTCACCACCCATTGCTTTGATCTTAGTATTCAGAACGTTTAGTTTGTGTTCGAGTTTACTTACAACATACATGTTGGTTGTACTTTTTAACTCGTCAACGACTTCGTCCAGTTCCTCACGATAAGCCTTCTGGAGTTCAGCTTCAGCTGCTGCACGGCGTTCTTCAGGAGTAGCCGCATCCGCCATAGTCTTCGACATAATCGCACCACGAGGAATACCGTAGTGAGATAGGTTAGAAGCTTTCATGACAAACCAGAAGTTCAACAACCAACTGATTACCATGTCATCATGCCCAGATGCTTTATGGTCGATACGCCCGTTCTTAACAACGAGAGAAGTAATCTCATTGATGAGTGTTTTATCGCGAGTAACTCGACCAGCGCGTTTGGCCGCTTCTGGCAAAACTTCACCGTAAAGCGTCATGCGACTTTCAGCTGTCGTATTGAATCCAAACTTGTTACGTACGTCATCGTAGAAATAACTACCACGAGAACGAACCGGTGAGTTTACCATAGCCGCTGCATTTTTATCCACTTTCATCTCTTCAACAACCCAGTTGAAGATACGTTTAAATGGATCTATGCCTTGCAGTGGTAAACGGAGTAACAAGGCATCAATCATTGTCTGTGCTGTAGACTTACGTTCAATGATCAGGGTAATGTTCGGATACTTAATTAGCAGTTCACCGATGTAGTCAGCAAACTTAATCAGGTTCGTCTCATTACAACGCCCCGCCCCGATAGTGCCCATATCGCGGATATCTGCAAATACCATCCCGATGGCATCTCGACCTACCGCTTCCGAGGTATCCATTCCGAGCAGGACATGCGAACTCTCCATGAACTTCTCGTGTTGGGCTTTAGGGATATGCCACCCGATGCTATAACCATCCTTACTGTACTCGGTCCACAAAGGGTCGCGCTCAGAATCACGGATAATGTTGTTAAGCTCAGTTGACAGCGGCGAACGGAGTGAACCCGACGTCCAGCGGTTGAAGAAGTCACGGTCGGCCTCTTCACCTTTTGCACCGGAGTTCTGTAACGCGTCACGCAGCCATTCTTCAGTCAAGCCTAACTGGCGATAGCTCCACGTACCGTTGATCATGATACGCGCGCCTTTCTTGCCGATACGTTTGATCAGCACACGTCGCAGTTCATCTTGATCTTTCAGGTCGTAGTATGACTCATCGAACACAGCAGCGTCAGAGAGCATCTCGTAGACATATGCGCCCTCACGGGTATCCTTCTTACCTGCCGTTGTTGTAAAGATGTTTGAGTATGGCTGGTCGTTCTCACGCGCAATCTGACGTGCCATTGTACCAGCAGCCAGAGCAGCAGGAATGGTGATGTCAATGTTTGAACAGAAGGGCACCTCATCGATATGCGTTACCTGACACGTAGATCCACGCCCCAAGTTTAACGCACCCGACTCTGTTTTCTGAGCCACCCCTGTCACGTAAGCATTACCTAACAGGTTGTAGGTCAGTTCTGACTGGTTATCAGCATCCGCCCGGTCTTTCACCCAGAGGTAGGAAGGGAGCAGGTCACGGATTGCTTTTAAGCGGTCGATGTTAGAACGACGCAGCGCGTCATCCTTTGTAATCAGATAGATCTTCCCTTTATACATCGTGAAATACATCAGGTTGATACTGATGGTATCTGACGAACCAGACTTACCTGTCTGACGTGGCTGGATTAACATGTAGTCGATGTGGTTGTAGAAGCTCCAGATCAGACTAATGTTTGCACGGTTTGCTACGAAGCGACGCGGAACACTACCGGCTTCAAATCGTACAATCTCACGATAGTAATACCAGGGGTTAAACCGACACTCAATGGCGATCTTATTCTTAATCTCGGCTGGAAGGTCTGCCGCAAAAGGATCGACGTGTCTGAGTTCGGGCTGAAGTAATGACAGCATGAAAGTACAGTTACGTACACCCATTGCTTTGTACAGCTCTGCCATGTCCTTAAAGGACTGGTTACTGGTCTCCCAATGGACGACAGCAGTAGGGTAGAGCTTCCAATCTTGTTCGAATAAAATCATTGTTAAGACTCCATAGAGGCAAGGCACTGGGCGTAGGGGGAAACCCCTACGCCCTTTGCTTAGCTGGTCTTAGTCGTGTTCAGATGATGCACAACGAGTGGTGAACTACCCAATTGCAGATCAACGTTAGCGAGGCGTTGGATAAACTGAATCACAACAGACTCACCGACGTTCATTCCAGTACGCGACGCAATTGTAGCGTTCCAGGAACCGACAGGATACTCAGTAACGATATCGTTCATCACCAGACGGAAGTGGGTCGGTGTAGGTGCTTTCAGTTCCTCACCCTCGATGAACAGAGGCTGGGTACGATAGAACACCTGATCTAACCACAGGTCGAGCGATGTGATACCACAGGAGATATCTACAGACCAGTTGCCGACTTTGTTGAAAGTGAAATCAGCAGACAGATTCATACCATATTCCTTATCTGCGTTCTGACTGTAGCGGAGAAGCCACGGCGTGTCGCTAGATAATGGATTACCCATGAGCGTAATGCCCAGGTTTTGGGTATGTAAATGCGGGTTCAGTGAAGGGTCAACTTTAGACACCTCGACAGAAACACCCAGGTCTTGCAGGATACCGTATTTGAGCGGACGGAAGGCCGGCGTGTTCGGGTTCCACTCGACGTATGGCGTTGCGTAGTACGCGCGCTTACGATCTGCGTTATACAGATACCATTCGATTTCATAGCCAACGAACTCGTTAACCCAGACAGGGATTGGGAACAGCTTGAGGCTATACGCACCTTCGGCTGCCACACTGCGAGCATTATACGCCTTAGCAATAAAGCGCTTAACGTTCTCACTGCCCACGATGCTGGATTCTTCATCGCTCAGGATATACGTCAGCACCAACGGAATACGCTCGCCCTCGATTGTGGAGACGTATTGCTCCATACCTTCGAGTTTGACCTTACTGCCGTCGATTGGGTAATCCTGATAGCCGTCGTTAAAGTAAACACGGCACATCATCATCAGACTTTCGATGGTGGTGTTCAACGGAACGTTCAACACAGTCTTATCAGACTTATTGAGGTTCGGAGAAACCAGCTCGATGCCAGTAATAACGCGTTGTCCGATTTCGACTGGACGGGTAAATGTGGTTACTGAAGTGAACAGCACAGAGCGGCTCAGAACGCTACCGTCTTCACCGTAGAACACAACAGTACACGGTTCACCCTCTTTCAGCGTGGTCGTCGTGTAAGCCTGTACAGCCACGTAGATTGCATCGTTAGTGATGTTGTTAGTGCCAACGAGTTCCAGTGGAATGTTCTCGTTAGGACTTACACCGTTACCGTCGTACCAGATACCGATTGGGGTATAACCTTCACCGGTATTATAACCACGGAAGATCTTAGCCCATTTAGCTTCACGACCGTAGATATACAGCTGGCGGTCAATGTTCAGTGTGTGTGGCGTTACCGCACCATTGAAGTAGATACGCGAGCTTTCAGACTGGAACAGTCCTGGGCCAGAACCGAGAATGATGTCATAGTCGGTATCAGCATTTGGGTCTCGTGGCATGTACCAACGCTCCAGTCGAGACTCACCCGTGGTGTAGTCAACTTCCAGCACGCGCTTGATACCATTCTCCCAATCAATGACACCGTCGTCAGGATTGGGTACATACTTGCCCTTACCGTTCGGTCCGGTATAGATCTCACGGATATGCCACCAACGGAAGCCACGCTCTGAGTCGCGCTCCGGGATAGTATCCGTATTGGGATCTAACGTACCAATCGGTGGGTACTGAGTAGAATCGGTCATTGTCATTAACCTTTGATTGTGACGAACTGGGTCAAGTCAACAGCACCGCTAAGGTAAAGCTGACAAATCCTTTCAAGGAACAGATACTGACTGCGAGTCACTGTTCTCGTCTTAGCCCACGGATGCGGGTGAACGGTAACATACTCGAGGTCAACACCGTTTCTTGTTGGCTCATACTCAAGGATATACTCATAGTCCTTCAGCGATTCCATAACTGTTTGATCTGGTGCGGGCATCTGTGGCGGATCGAACCACCCTTTCTGAATGTCAGAAATGAGTTTGGTAATGATCGGACTGAACAGACGATAACGCCATTTAGTGGTGGCCAAATCAGTGAAGGTTGGTGGATTCAGTTTGGTCATCAGATAGTCACCTACCCGCTTATCCAAATCCTCAGCCTGTTCACGTAACACATCGCCATCGTAGTCAGTGATGCCTGGTAACGGAACATGCACGTCAGAGATCCAATACGGACGACCGTCCTCAACCGCAGCAGTTTCCTTTACGCGCACCCCGTAGCGCTGCTCAGCAAACACCAAATCATCCCGATGGAATGTTCTACCGTCAGCCACCACACGAATAACGTGATCGTCGCGAATCTGGTAGATGCGGTCGTTTGAAAGAACGCCATGTTGAACGAAGCCGTAATCTGGAAATGGTCTCATCGTACCATCGGGTTGCGCCCAATCCGTACAACGGATATCGATGTTATTTTCACCATCGACATTCAACCACTCTTTGTTGACCACCACAATTTCTGGATAGTTGACAAAGAAGTCCAGGTTAGGAATCAAGCTGTGCCTATTAAGCCAAAGTTCGATCTTACCCACCGGAACTTCCAAGACCACACCCTGTACGTCAGTGTAGTTTAAATGGAAGCGGAAGAAACCGTCGTCCTGCTCCATGGTCAGACGATACGCCAGGAACTTGCTGTCGGTAACAGTGACGCAGACCTTACGCGATTCGTCGTAGAGCCACTCTACCACCCCGTCAACGATCTTGTAGTAGCCATCGTCTTCAGTGATTTGTTTCCAGTTGTTCTTCGTTGCCGAGTTACGCACATCAGAAACATAGAAGCGATAGCTCTTAAGTGGATCTAACGTCAGATCAACCTTGCCATAATACGCCTCAACGTTTTGAGTGCCCTCACCAGAAATCCCTTCAACCAGTTCAGCATTACTGTTACGTGGATAATAGCGCAACCCTGAGGTATGGCGATACCAACCCAACAGCAGACCATCAGCATCGTACTCGTAGACTGTCGAGTTGAGCTGAAGACCCCATGGTAACTCCACGTAGTTAAACCCACCCGGAAGATGAATAACTTTCTGTGGTGTTTGACCCACGATTTCCGTCATGCTGTTGTGACCCAATGCAGTGATCGAATCGTCAGCATTCAGTTCGTGATACCAGCACGACATCAGGTACGTGTACATCGAACTTTCCAGCCAATCGGCGGTCCATTCTTTCAGCACGCTGTCAAGGCCCTGTAAACCACGCAGGATGTCTTTATCCGAAAGCTTATACAACTCATGGATTCGGTTAGCTTCGTGCACCAGTGGTCTTGCATAGCCCGATTCTCGTACCTGAACACGGATGATCAGATTCTTCGCGTCGTTCTGCCAGACGGTGTCGTCCTTCACGAACCCTTTTACATAAGTAGAAGGAATCGAATAGTCGCGATGCGTTACCATACGAAGCGAGTTCTCACGGTTGCGATGATAGTAAACACCATCGTAGTTTCCGTTTGACTCTTTCTTTATAAGGTAGATGTCGATGTCGTCTCGGAAGTAAATTTCCTCATCGCCGCGCTTAGGCGGATGCAGGATAAACTTGGCTAGCTTGTCCAGGCTTGACGTGAACGACGGGAGTGAGGACATAGGGAAGTCAATAACCGCTGCGATAGACGGATCGTAGAAATACTCAACGTAATCGCCCGGTTTAACTTTAGCAGTCGATACATTATTAACATAGCGACCGTTATGCCAAATGTTGACGTAACCCACCTTTGGTTTGATCTCTTGGATTTCAGCCTGTAAAGCATTGATATCCGCCACGGTCTTCATCAGACCACCGCGACAAACCAGCAGATCTCGTTTGTCTTCACCACGAGATGACCCAAAGTAAGCATCTGTATAGATGCGTAGATTCAGGTCTTCATTATTAAGGTCAGAAATGCGTAACATCTCCTTCACACACAGAACAAAGCTCTTATCGTGGGTACGACAAATGTACGCTTGTGTGCGTGGGAGTTGAACGCCGTTATTAAGGTAAAGGTCAGCGACCATACCCTGAGTGGTACACAAGTCAGCCAACGTAATCCATGTACCGCGTTGAGGGAACAGGCCCAGCTCAATGGGGCAGTTCTGTCCGATCTCGTATACGTGGTAAAGTGAATCGTCAGTTGGCAACGTGAGGTTTGTCCAGCCGTAGCTGAACCGGTGGCGAGAACCACCGAACTCAGTCAACCTTGCCAACTTGAAGATAGCCTGACGGTCCTGTTTGGGACTGCACCAGATGTTCTTCGTGACAAAGTCAAGCATCTTTTCCTTGAGGTCCATCTTTAGCCCTCGTTTTGTTTAAGCAACAGCCCCAGTCCGTTCACGAAACGTTTATCTTCGCCATCGCGACCGAGACGTTGAACCAACTGACCGATCGGTGTATTGCGATACGTTCTTTCCTGACAAGCAGCCCAAAGCATAGCAAGGAAGGTCGGTGGGTATTCAACCGCAACACCAACAACTTCACGCACAGCAGTGCTACCAAACCAGCTAGTCGCAATGGTGGTGAAAAGCAAACCAACTGTCAGACCACCCGCCCGAACACTGTTAAGCGTCTTAACGGCTTCAATGAATTCTTTCGCGTTGTTGATAGTTTTACCATAACCGGAAAGAATATCGTAAACACGCATCTGCGGGATACGGGTCAAACGGTCAACTGCCTTCGAGTACATGGTACGCTCACGCTCATCAAGTTCACGTTGCGGACCGTCTTCAAACTGACATAAGAACCAGAATGCAGCTAACGCCTGAATAGCAATAGTCGTCTGAACATCCAGTGACAGTTTGTTAGCCAGTGTGTTTGCAATCCAGTTGGAGTACACGGTAGCCGGTAAGCTGCTGACATTCAGGAAGTCAGGAGTTGGTGTCTGATTCCATAGCTGTTGCAAACGAGCACGCATCAGGTTGAAAGGGACCGGGCCGCTGTTAGGCAGTTCTACGTTGGCCTCACCGATACGACGAATCTGAGAACGGTAAGGACGCAGGTCTACCGCTGTGTAAGTTTTGCGATCAACTACCGAGGTGAAAGTGATAGGGTGCGCAATGACCGGAACATCTGCATCGTTCAAAATGGAGAGGATAGCGGGCGCGTCAGGGATTAGCCCCGATACCAAGCTACCTTCCGTGCGTGCGACCTCAACGTCCTTAAATAGCCCACGAACGTCGTAGGGAGGAATCGCAGTCGCTTCATATGGACTTTTAAACATGGACTAATACCTCGTGTAGATGATAAATACTGTGTTATTTTTTACTAATGACTATGATGTGGTAAATCGCCTGAACCATAACATTTACACCTTACGGTGTCTCACTCCGGAGTGGTTGGCGGTTAGATGCACAAAGTTAGTAACAGTAGTAGTAGCTAAGTAATACACCGGTGTATTGATTTAGCATTATTCCTCCCAGGAGATTTATCGATGTCTCAAATTCAGAATGCGATGCCGAACGCAGTGCTACTGGGTGTCGATGACCAGTCTAAAAGGACGGTCCCATACGAATCGAGCGTAGTGCCGATTCACCTGCCGCACGTATTCATTTACGCGGCTTGGGGTCCAACCGAACCTTTGCTGGCATTAGGCTCCACAGCGAACAACACGTATGGGCAGGCGACTTTCGAGCCGCGTAGCCAATACACCACTCACCAATGGCCTCTGATCGAACGTATGTTCGCTCGTAGTAACGCGATGGTTCTTCAGCGTATCCAACCTGATGATGCACCAGAGCCGGCCACTATCGGACTGTACCTCGATGTGCTGCAAACTGATATTGCTCAGTATGAGCGTAACAGCGATGGCAGTTTCAAATTCGATTCGTCCGGTGCTAAAATTCCGACCGGTAGCACGACCCCAGGTGTCCGCATGCAGTGGAGCATCGGTCCAGTTGCTGACGGTAAGCTGGGCAAAGCTAAGAAAGTTCCAGGTAAGCTGACT
>Ga0308161_1000196_pt1 | contig 138937 bp, 133 predicted proteins | sample PhyFR2_FD_201034 | JGI IMG/M metagenome (GOLD analysis project Ga0308161, IMG submission 201034) | Phyllosphere microbial communities from UC Gill Tract Community Farm, Albany, California, United States - DLSLF.R2 | ecosystem: Host-associated > Plants > Phyllosphere > Unclassified | place...
ATGATTTAGCGATCAAGACGCTGGAACCCAATTGCGCAACGATCATGGTCACAACGACTTGGGCACCTTGATAAGACAATGATTCACCAGAAGATGGCAGTCCATAGGTCAAAATGTTTTTCATCATTGGCCAAGAGGCGTGTTTCCAATGCGCGGATAGGACGGAGAAATTCACGTGTTTTTTTAATAGATAAGCAGCAATGAGCAGGCCAATCGTATTGCCGAAAACACTTGAGAATGCCAAGCCAGTGACACCAAAGTTTGGCAGGCCAAATGGACTATACAAAACGAAATAGTTGCCGATGACGGCTAGAATACTGGCAAACATGGGCACCAACAGGGCTGGTTTCGTGAAGCTATGGCTGCGCATGACAGCGATGATCACAGCAGTTAAGGAAGATATAAACAAACTGCCGCCATAGACTTGCAAATAGCCGCGGCCTAGATCAACAAGCGCTGTTTCCAGTCCCATAAAGCGCAACAAATAGGTGGAACCAAAAATGAACATTAAACTGATCAAGACCCCTAGAAACAAAGAGCCGAATAAGGCAGTATTGATTACTGTGGGAATTTTGTTTCGTTGCTTGGCACCGATGAGTTGGGCGATGATGATTTGGGTACCAACGGTAATAAAGCCATAAATAAAGACAGTTAAATTTAATAGTTGATTGGCAGCACTAACAGCAGCAACAGCGGGTTCGGAATAATGCGAGATCATCCAGACGTTGACATTGCCGATGACGACCCGTAAGAATAATTCAACGAAAATCGGCCAACTCAAGAAGAGGAGCTCGCGGTCAGACATGCCTAAAAGTTTTTTCTTATTCAATTGTAAGGACTCCTTATTTTCTATATAATAGATGTATCGTGAAAATTTTACAAAATTTGAAAATAAAGTCAATGTAATTTTCAAAAGAGAATACCGGAATATCTTATTATTTTTTGTAAGCAAATCAGTTGAAAGAATTTGCCTTTGACAGTAAAGTATGGGTAGTCCGAAATGGAGGGAATAGTATGTATGATGTAATTATCATTGGTGCAGGTCCTGCAGGGATGACTGCAGCACTATATGCATCACGATCGAACTTATCGGTCTTGATGATTGAAAGAGGCGCGCCTGGCGGTCAAATGAACAATACTGCAGAAGTCGAGAATTATCCTGGATTTGAATCGATCATGGGCCCAGAACTGGCTTTTAAAATGTATGAAGGAGCCATTAAATTTGGCGTAGAAAATGCATATGGGATCGTGCAAGGAATCAATGACCAAGGTGCATTCAAAGAAGTGGTGACAGAAGACAAAACCTATCAAGGAAAAACCGTCATTATTGCGACTGGTTGTGTACATAGAAAATTAGGCGTGAAAGGCGAAGAAGAATTTGCTGGACGCGGGGTTTCTTACTGTGCTGTTTGTGATGGCGCGTTTTTCCGCAACAAACGCTTGATCGTTGTTGGCGGTGGTGACTCTGCTGTTGAAGAAGCTATTTACCTTACGCAATTTGCTTCTGAAGTCACGATCGTTCACCGTCGTGATGAATTGCGGGCGCAAAAGATCATTCAAGACCGCGCCTTTGCCAATGAAAAAGTGACCTTTATCTGGGATTCTGTCGTAGAGGAAATACTCGGCAATGATATGGTGGTCACTGGCGTTCAAATCAAAAATGTTCAGACAGGTGAAGTAACAGAAGAAGTAGCTGGAGGTGTCTTCATTTATGTCGGCTTAGATCCGTTGACTGAACCTTTCAAAGCTAGCAATATCACCAATGAAACTGGCTGGATCTTGACGAATGATCAAATGGAAACGGCGATTCCAGGTGTCTATGCTGTCGGCGATGTCAGAGAAAAAGGACTACGTCAAATCACCACAGCTGTTGGTGATGGCAGTATCGCGGGACAACAAGTCTTCGACTTTATCGAAAGCCAAAAAGATATCGAGACCGTTCAATAAAAAGAACAACAAGCTGTTATTTTTAAAACCCCTGCGGTTTTGATAGCAGCTTGTTTTATTTTGTATAGGGTTATTCTTTGCGAATGATTAAAGTAGTGTTATACTATTTTTAAAGTGATTGAAAAAAGGAGCGGTTGTTTTATGTCATGGGAACAAACTTATGAACAATGGAAATCTAGTCAATATTTAGATGAAACGTTGAAAAACCAACTCACTGAGTTAGCGCAGGATCCTGCGATGTTGGAAGATGCGTTCTATATGCCTTTAGAATTTGGAACAGCGGGCATGCGCGGTATTTTAGGACCCGGGATCAATCGGATGAATATCTATACGATTCGTCAAGCCACAGAAGGATTGGCCCGTTTTATGGATACGCAAGATGCACAAACCAAAGCAAGAGGTGTTGCGATCGCCTATGATTCTCGTCATTTCTCACCAGAATTCGCGATGGAAGCAGCGCGCACATTGGCACAGCACGATATTCCCGCGTATGTTTTTGAAAGCTTGCGCCCAACACCGGAGTTGTCATTTGCGGTGCGTTATTTGAAAACCTTTACTGGAATCATGATCACGGCTTCCCACAACCCAGCAGCGTACAACGGCTACAAAGTCTATGGCGAGGACGGCGGTCAAATGCCGCCAGCCGATGCAGATGCATTGACAGCGTTCGTGCGTGAGATCGATGATCCATTATCGATCCAAGTGCTTTCTGAAGCTGAGGCCAAAACCAGTGATTTGATCCATATCATCGGATCTGAGATCGATGAAGCTTATTTAGAGGAAATCAAAAGTGTCACGATCGATCAAGCATTGATCGCTTCAACAGGCAAAGATTTAAAATTAGTTTATACACCATTACATGGAACTGGACGGATGTTGGGTGAAAGAGCCTTGACCCAAGCTGGCTTTGAACAATTTGTGATCGAGCCGACACAAGGGGAACCTGATCCTGATTTTAGTACCGTTAAATCACCAAATCCTGAAGAACATTCGGCGTTTGAATACGCCATCGCATTAGGAGAAAAAGAAGGGGCTGATCTGTTGATCGCTACCGACCCTGATGCCGACCGTTTAGGGGCTGCTGTCAAAATGCCCGATGGCAACTATCAAGTATTGACTGGAAATCAAATCGGCGCCTTGATGATTCGTTATATTTTAGAGGCCCGCAAAAATGCCGGTACATTACCTGAAAATGCGGCTGTCTTGAAATCGATCGTTTCAAGTGAATTGCCAACAGCGATCGCTCAATCCTACGATGTGGCGATGTTCAATGTGCTGACTGGCTTTAAATTTATCGCCGAAAAAATCCAACAATATGAAGAAGATCATGCACAAACCTTTATGTTTGGCTTTGAAGAAAGTTACGGCTATTTAGTGAAACCTTTCGTGCGGGATAAAGATGCGATTCAAGCATTGGTTCTTTTAGCCGAAGTAGCAGCATTTTATAAGCAATCTGGCAAAACATTGTATGATGGTTTGCAAGATATTTTCGAGGAATACGGCTACTATGCTGAAAAAACCATTTCGGTTACGATGAGTGGTATGGAAGGTGCCGCAAAAATTGCAGCTTTGATGAAGACCTTCCGTGAGAAAGCACCGTCTGTTTTTGCAGGTACTGCTGTTGTGCAAACAGAAGACTTTAAATTATTGACCCGCGTAGGCTTAGATGGTCATATGCAAAAAATGACTACACCGCCTTCTGACGTATTGAAATATACATTAGAAGATGAAAGCTGGATCGCTGTTCGTCCTTCTGGAACCGAACCGAAGATCAAGTTTTATATTGGGGTCAAAGGTGCGTCTGATGCAGATGCGGCACAAAAAATTGCTGATTTGCAAGCTGCGATCGAAGAAATTACCGGTGAATAAGACCAAAGCACCCAGGAAGCTATTTCTGGGTGCTTTGATATTCAATTTGACAAAAATAGCTGCGGCGCGCTAAAATGCTACAAGAAAGTGAGGCTACCGCCTATGACAACCCCGCAACCAGAGGAAATCCAGCAAGTGACACAAATGTTCAAAATGCTGAGTGATCCAACCCGCTTAAAGATCTTGCTGTCTTTACAAGAAGGCGAAAGAAATGTGACCTCGATCGCAGAAGAAGTACATATGGAACAATCAGCGGTTTCTCATCAGCTGAAACTATTGAAAGACAATCGCATCATTAAATCTGAACGACAAGGAAAAACGATACTTTATAGTCTAGATGACAAACATGTTGTCGATATTTTGCAAAAAACATTCGAACATATTCATCACCGCTAAAACTAGGACGAGAATTTCTCGAAAGTCCTAGTTTTTTCTCATTCTTTTTGGTATGCTAGTAGAAAAATTAAAATCAGATGAACGGTTTTTAATAACGTTTTCAGTTAGGGGGCATTATGGGTAAGCAATTGAATGTCGGATTATTAGGGATGGGTGTCGTCGGCAGCGGTGTTTGCCAAGTGTTGGCAGAACAAAAAGTAGCGATCAAAGCTCGGACTGGGGTGGAGATCACGATCACCAAAGCCTTGGCTTCACCTTATGAGGATAAATCAGCTTTCGCTGAAGCGTACGGCTTTTCATTGACAACTTCTGTTGAAGAGATCTGCGCAGATCCAGCAATCGATGTGATCGTGGAATTGATTGGCAAAATCGATCCCGCGAAAGAATTTATTCTTACCGCATTGACACACAAGAAGCATGTCGTGACGGCCAATAAAGATTTGATTGCCACCCACGGTCCTGAATTAATGGCCGCAGCTGAAGCAGCAGGGGTGTCTTTGTATTTTGAAGCCAGTGTTGGCGGCGGGATCCCTATTCTGAGGACACTCAGTACCCACTATTTACCAGATACGATCACCGGTATTTTCGGGATCATCAATGGGACCACCAATTACATGTTGACCCAAATGGTCGCTGAAGGGCTATCTTATGAGACGGCCTTATCAGAAGCCCAAGAAAAAGGTTTTGCAGAATCAGATCCCACCAATGATGTCGACGGGATTGATGCCGCTTATAAAATGGTGATCTTGACAAAGTTTGCATTCGGCATGACGATTGCGTTAACAGATATCGATATCACAGGTATTCGCGGTCTATCGATCGATGATATCCAACAAGCAGCAGCCTTTGGCTATGATGTCAAACTGATTGGCGGGGCACAAAAGAACAAGAACGGCGCACTGGCAGTTTCTGTCGGTCCCGTCCTAGTGCCGCAAAGCCATGCATTGGCTTCGATCAAATCTGAATTCAATGGCGTCTTTATCAAAAGCACAGGCATCGGTCAATCTATGGTTTATGGGCCAGGTGCGGGCTCAAGACCAACGGCGACCAGTGTGGTAGCAGATTTGACGGAACTAGCCAAGCACAAAGCCGAAGGGATCGTGGCACCTTTCATTCAGTTTGCTGCGCCAACCAAGTTGGCTTCAGCCTCAGAAAAAGTCGATCGTTACTATCTATCTTGTCCAGCAGCTGTCGATGTGTCAGCATTGATTGCTGATGTGCTTGATCCAACTGTCGCACCTCAACAAACCAATGGTATCACTGCATACCTTACTCAGCCAATCAGTCAGCAGTTCGCAGAAGAACGATTCGGCAAAGTCGCTGGCATCCAAATGATGAAAGTAATGGAGGAATTCTAATGTATCAAGGACTATTACATCAATATAAAGACTACTTACCAGTAACAGAACAAACACCGCAACTCTCATTGGCCGAAGGCAATACACCCTTGATTCCTTTGCCTAGCTTGTCTAAAGAACTGGGGATCACATTATACGGCAAGTATGAAGGCTTGAATCCAACTGGTTCCTTTAAAGACCGCGGCATGGTGATGGCGGTAGCAAAAGCTGTAGAAGAAGGCGCTAAAGCCATCGTTTGCGCGTCAACTGGAAATACGAGTGCGGCTGCGGCGGCATACGCCACAAGAGCGGGCATCAAAGCCTATGTGGTGATTCCTGATGGCAAGATCGCTATGGGTAAATTGGCACAAGCGATCATCTATGGTGCGGATATCATCTCGATTCCCGGCAACTTTGATGAAGCGTTGAAAGCGGTGCGGGATATTGCCAAAACCGAAGCGGTTGCTCTGGTCAACTCAGTCAATCCGTATCGTTTGGAAGGTCAAAAAACAGCGGCTTTTGAAGTCTGCGAACAATTGGGACAAGCGCCTGACGTGTTGGCGATCCCTGTAGGAAATGCCGGCAATATTTCCGCTTATTGGAAAGGGTTCAAAGAATGGCATGAGAAGAACGGCACGACACTGCCGAGAATGCATGGGTTTGAGGCTGAAGGTGCGGCGGCAATCGTCCGTGGCGAAGTCATCGAGCAACCTGAAACGATCGCAACTGCGATTCGGATCGGTAACCCTGCTAGCTGGCATTTAGCTGAAGCAGCTCGGGACGAATCAAAAGGCCATATCGACGCTGTGACGGATGAAGAAATCTTAAATGCCTATCGAAAAATCGCCGCGCAAGATGGTGTCTTTATCGAGCCCGGCTCAGCTGCCTCGCTGGCAGGTGTCATCCAACATGTCCGTGACGGAAAGATCAAGGCCGGTGAAACAGTTGTGGCTGTCTTCACAGGCAATGGGTTGAAAGATCCAGATACAGCTATTTCAGCGACAGAAGTAACCATCAACAAAATGAGTGATCTAGAAGAAATGCGCCGACATTTACGTGAAGGAGTTGCCCAACTATGAAGATCCGCGTTCCTGCGACTAGCGCCAATCTAGGCCCTGGTTTTGATTCCTGCGGGATAGCTCTCTCCAAGTATTTGGTGATTGAAGTAGTAAAAGAAAGTTCAGAATGGGAAATCCTTCATGATCTAGGCCCCCATGTGCCGACAGACACAACAAATCTATTGTTAAGGGTCGCTTTGAAGTTGGCACCGGCCATGAAGCCGCATCAAATCAGAATGACCTCTGATATTCCGCTGGCAAGAGGATTAGGTAGTAGTTCTTCTGTGATCGTGGCTGGGATCGAGTTGGCCAATCGTTTGGGTAATATGAATCTAAGTGCTGCCCAAAAGTTAGAAATCGCTACGGCGATCGAAGGCCATCCAGACAATGTCGGTCCAGCGATCTATGGTGATTTTGCGGTAACGGCATATGACCACCAAACCAAACATACTTATTTGGTCAAACATCACTTTCCAGAGTGCGATATCATTGCCTACATCCCAGATCATGAGTTATTGACTGAAACCAGCCGCCACGTCTTGCCGAAAGAACTGACGTTTCAACAAGCAGTTGAAGCCAGTGCAATCGCCAATGTGATGATTGCTGCTTTGATCAATGGCAATTTGCCTTTGGCTGGTCAATTGATGCAGCAAGACCGATTCCATGAAATGTATCGTGAAAAAATGGTACCGCACCTATCAACGATTCGCCAAATTTGTGAAGAAGAAGGCGGCTATGGTTGTTTCTTAAGCGGCGCTGGTCCCACTGTGCTGGCCATCGTACCAGAAGACCATTCAGAACGGATCCTGCGCTTGCTGCGGGCATTAGAACCCGAAGCATCGATCGAATTGCTGCAGATCGAGCGTGAAGGTGTCCAAGTATTCTGATTTTGTGACAAAAAACTAAAACCCCTCGATCTTTTAGCAGAAGTTTGTGCTTCTACAGCAAGATCGAGGGTGTTTTTTGTTGTGCAGCAGAGGGTCAATCTTTGGATTCAGAGCTGTAATAACTGTGATCTTCCAGATTCAGGGCATTGAGGATCATTGAGGCAGTTTCTTCGATGGACAAAGAAGCCACATTGATCACCACACAACCCAGTTTCTCATATAAATCAGCAGCAAAGGCTAACTCTGCTCTGATTTTTTCAATATCTGAATAGGCCGAATCTGGATTAAGTCCATAAGAGCGCATGCGCTCTTTACGTATGCTGTTCAAAACATTGGGATCATTGGTCAAGCCAACGATCTTCTGTGGATCGATCTCCCATAATTGTTTGGGAATATGGGCTTGGGGAACCAACGGCAGATTCGCCACTTTCAAATTCTTGTTGGCCAAGAATAAACTCAACGGGGTTTTTGAGGTTCGCGAAACCCCTAGCAAGACAACATCGGCTTCCAGAAAACCGCGCGGGTCTTTGCCGTCATCATACATGACAGCGAATTCCATGGCTTTGATCCGTTTGAAATAATTCTCATTGAGATGATGCAACGCACCAGGTTCCCTTGAGGGGGCGATACCTGTACGGCGTTCTACTTCAGATACTGGTGGCGTCAACACATCAAAATGATAGAGATTGGCTTCTTCGCAAAAATGATTGGTCAAGTCGACCAAATCATCATTGATCAAGGTGTGTAGGATGATGGCATTGTGTTTTTTTGCATCAGACAACGCTTTGATCAATAATTCTTTGGTGTGGATAAACGTGCGGCGAAATAGATTGAATTCGACATTTGGATACTGCGCCATGGTCGCTTGCGCAAGTTTAGATGCGGTTTCGCCAGCAGAATCAGAGAGCACAAAAATCGTGACGACTGGCGTCTGTTCAGTCGCTTTTTCGGATGCAGGTTGAACTGTTTGGTCATTTGAGGTCATAGAGACATTCCTTTCTTGCTTTTTTGATGATTTCATTATACCATACATAAGACCAATAAAAATCGGAATGATTTTGATTTAACGGGAGGTTGCTATGGAAAACAAACCAATGATTGAACATGCCATGACGACGTTGAAGGAAAATGGCTTTAAGTACACAAAGAAACGTGAGGCAATAATTACCTACCTGGTCAAGCGCAACCGTTATTTGCCGGCCAAAGAAATCCATGAATTTATGTCACAGGAATACCCTGGCTTAAGCTATGATACGATCTATCGGAATCTCCATGACTTCTCGGAGATCGGTATTTTAGAAGAAACTGAGTTGAATGGTGAGATGAAATTTCGGTATAATTGTTGTGCTGAGTTAGATGATCATCATCATCACCACTTTATCTGTACCGTCTGCGGTAAAACCAAAGAGTTGAATATTTGTCCGATGGATTTTTTTCAGCAGCAAATCCCAGGATGTACGATCGAAAGCCATCGCTTTGAAATATTAGGCCGTTGCGAAGAGTGCCAATGAAAACCTGAACATTATTTGCAACAACTATGTTTTTTTTGCTAGAATGCCTTGACACTTTTTCAGGGGTTAGCTATAATTTTTAAAGGACAGTCGTGTTTTTTGGGATTTAATTTCAATAACAACTACGGTTACTTTTTAAGCTCGGAGGGAGGGAATTTACATGTCAAAAACAGTCGTTCGCAAAAACGAATCACTTGACGATGCTCTTCGTCGCTTCAAACGTTCCGTGTCAAAAGCGGGTACTTTACAGGAATCTCGTAAACGTGAATTTTACGAAAAACCTAGCGTAAAGCGTAAGAAAAAATCTGAAGCAGCTAGAAAACGCAAAAAATTCTAATTTTCTACTGTTTTGAGAATTGGAGCTGGTAGTGTGACACTACTAAGTACACTGAATGATGACATGAAGACAGCGATGAAAGCCAAAGACAAAGACACGTTGCAGGTGATTCGCATGTTGAAAGCATCGATTCAAAATGAGCAGATCAAAAAAGGTGCAGCATTGGATGATGAAGAAGAATTGACAGTATTGGCGCGGGAAATGAAACAGCGTCGCGATTCTTTGCATGAATTCGAAAAAGCAGACCGTGATGATCTTGCTGAAAAAGTCAAAGTTGAAATTACAATTGTTGAAAAATATTTGCCAGCGCAGTTGGATGAAGCTGAAATTCGTCAAATCGTAGCTGGCGCGATCAAAAAAACGGGCGCGACTTCTGCCAAAGAATTTGGTAAAGTCATGGGTGCTGTCATGCCTCAAGTCAAAGGCAAAGCTGATGGCAATCAAGTCAATGCGATCGTCAAAGAATTATTAGATCAAATGTGAGATCACGCCGCAAGTATGTGTTCATGCTTGCGGCTTTTTTTGTGCCTGAAAGACCCTACAGCCAATTCTTAAAAAATAGATAAAGCGACAGGGAAACGCCTTCATACAGCAGAAGTAATTTTGCTTTTTACTAAGATATGGTATGATAAGTGAGAATGCCTAAAAAGGAGCTGTAGACTATTTGACTGACAAAACAATAACAATCGATATCAAATTAAACGAGAATGATGATGTTCGTTTATTGCTAGGTGCCCATGATAAACACATCAAAGTCATTGAAGATTCCACCGGTACCTTGATCCACACGAGAGGTGAATTGATCCAAATCGTTGGTGAAGAACAGGCTGCCCATCAAGCGGAAGCTGTGATTCACGCGTTGCAAGAGCTGATCAAACGCGGGATCAATATCAGTACGCCAGATGTCATTACGGCTTTGAATATGGTCAACAAAGGCAGCTTAGAATATTTTAAAGATATGTATGAAGAAGAGTTGGTGAAAGACCGTACGGGGAAACCGATTCGTGTCAAAAACGCTGGTCAAAAGAAATATATCGATGCCGTCAACAAACATGATGTGGTATTCGGGATCGGACCTGCTGGAACAGGCAAAACCTTTTTGGCAGTCGTCATGGCGATCGCTGCATTGAAAAAAGGGCAAGTCCAAAAAATCATTCTGACTCGACCTGCAGTTGAAGCCGGTGAAAATCTCGGTTTTCTTCCAGGTGACCTAAAGGAAAAAGTCGATCCGTATTTACGACCAGTTTACGATGCCCTATACCAAATATTTGGGATGGATCATACCAATCGTTTGATGGAAAGAGGCGTCATTGAGATTGCACCGTTAGCTTATATGCGTGGGCGGACATTAGAAGATGCCTTTGTGATTCTCGATGAAGCACAAAATACGACCATCGCACAAATGAAGATGTTTTTGACGCGTCTGGGCTTTAATTCAAAAATGATCGTCAATGGCGATACCAGCCAGATCGATTTGCCTAAGGGCACACTCAGCGGCTTGATCCATGCTGAGAAAACACTAAAAGCGATTCCGAAGATTGCTTTTGCGCATTTTGATGCTGCGGATGTTGTTCGACACCCAGTTGTAGCAGACATCATCAAAGCCTATGATGAAGCTGATCTTAAGGACAAACGTTAAAAATCGTCTTTTGGGAGGGATAATATGATCATTCAACCATTAAAGAAACTGCGGGAACGCCTAGGGAAGTTTTACTTGCCCGTGCTGTTGTTTTTCTTTTTTGTCTTTTCTGTTGGGATTATGTATAGCAGTGTCCAGCAAAACAACGTCGATTATAGTGAAGGTCAAGTGGCGGAAGAAAATATCCGCGCCAATAAAACGATTGAGAACACCACAGCCACGGAACAAAAGCGCACATTAGCCGCAGAAGCGGTGTCGCCTGAGTATACCTATCAAGACGGATTGGCCCAAACGCAGCATGACCGCGTGGCGTATCTTTTTGAATTGGTGGCAACTGTCAACAGCGAGATCAAAGCAGCCTATGACAAAGAAGTCGCTGATGCAGACGAAGATACCAATGTTCCCAAACCCGATACGGGTGAATATATTGCTGCGCTGAAGAAAGAATTTGAGAAATTAAGCGACGACGAGCTTGATTTTTATCAAGCCTTGACGACCAATTTTTTGACCACGCTGTTTTCATTGAGTGACGATGAGTTGGAAACAGTGGAGACCTATGCTTTGCAATTGGTCGATGAGCAGATGGCGAAGCAGATCCGTCAATCTGAGTTAAGTTCTTTTCGCTCTGAAGCAGTCGACAAAGTGCAATTTTTGGATGTGACCTCGGATATGGGCAGCGTCTTGCGCTTCCTTGTCAATCAAGGGATCGTTGTCAACGACTTCCCAAATGAGAAACGGACAGAAGAAGCACGCCAAACGGCGATGGATGCCGTGCAGCCGGTGATGATCTATCAAGGTGAGATCATCGTTCGTGAAGGCTCCCAGATAGATGCCAATGCTCTAGAAAAGTTGCAACTGCTAGGGATGACCAACCAAACATTTTCGGTCTTTCCGCTGATTGCCTTGCTATTGGCTATGGTTTTGCAAATGCTGATGGTCTTTTACTATACACGGCAGACCAAAGACAATGAGAAACGATTGAACGCGGTGACATTTTACGTGATCTCAATGTTCTTTAGTATCTTGCTGATGAAATTTTTCCAACTATTCCAATCAGAATTGGTGACTTTTATTCCGTTGTTTTTCCCAGCGGCATTTACACCGCTGATATTAAGTATTTTTTCTAGTCGCCGACTGGGGATTTTATCAGCAGCATTTCAAGTGATCGCAGCACTGTTTATTTATTTCGATTCCAGCGGTACCAACTTGTTGACAACAGTATTGGTGACTTATCTGTTTTCTGGATTGATGGGTACGATGGTCAAAAGAGCGCGGATCGCAAGTCAAGGGAAGACAGCCATTGTATGGGTCATCGTCTTTCCATTCTTGTTGAGTATGATGCTGGTGATTTTTCAAGGAATGGATTTTGCTAGAGGCAATACCTGGACCACGATTTTTTGTGCACTGGCCGGGTCATTGTTGAGTTATTTGCTGACGATGGGTTTACATCCATATATCGAATTGCTGGTTTCCGATGAAAGTATGATCGTATTGAATGAACTTAGCAATCCGAATCATCCTTTACTGAAGCAATTGCTTGAAGAGGCTCCCGGGACGTATCATCACAGTATGATGGTTGCCAATCTTAGTGCCAATGCCGTTGCTGAGATCGGAGGGCAAAGTCTGCTGACACGGGTTGCTTGTTATTATCATGACATTGGCAAAGTCAAACATGCCAACTTTTTTGTCGAAAACCTGCCTGCTGGTGCAGAAAATCCCCACAACTTTTTGCTGCCTGAAGACAGCAAACAAATCATCTTTGGTCATGTGATCGACGGGGCGGTCATTTTAGAAGAAGCAAAGATGCCGCGGATGGTGGTCGACATTTGCCGCCAACATCATGGTACGACATTGATGCGCTATTTCTATGTCAAAGCAAAGGAGCGCAATCCAGATATCACAGAAGCGGATTTCCGTTATCCTGGGCCAAAACCCCAAACGAGAGAAGCTGGTGTTGTCAGTATTGCCGACAGTTGCGAAGCAGCAGTCCGCGCAATGGATAATCCAACCAATCAAAAGATCCAAGAATTTGTTGCCAACTTGATCAATGACCGGATCTTAGATGGTCAATTAGATGAATCTGGTTTGACTTTGAGAGAGATCCGCATCATCGAAAAATCATTGGTCAATGGTTTATGCAGTACCTTCCATTCACGGATCAAGTATCCTAAAATGAAGTCAGAAGCAGAGAAGATGAAAGAAGAACAAGAAAGAAGAGAGCGCTAATGGAGATTACCTTTTTAGATGAAACCAATTCAGTAGGAGACAACAAAACACAAGAAATCGACGCATTGCTGCAATTTGCTGCTGGTTATCTTAAGTTACCTGAAGATACCGAGATGTCAGTGACCTTTATGGACAACGCGGCCATTCAAGTGATCAATCGAGAATATCGTGACAAAGACATGCCAACTGATGTCATCAGTTTCGCCTTTGAAGAAGAAACCGATGAATTGCCGATCATCTTTGATGAGGAAATGGCGGATATGCCCCGCGATTTAGGGGATATTATGATCTCTATCGAACGGGCCCAAGAACAGGCGGAGGAATATGGTCATAGTTATGACCGTGAATTAGGCTTTTTGGCCTTGCATGGTTTCTTGCATATCAATGGCTACGACCATATGACACCAGAGGATGAAAAGGAAATGTTCGGTCTGCAAAAGGAAATATTGGATGCCTATGGACTCAAAAGATAAGAATATCGAGAAGAACAAACAATTCATCGCTTCATTTGAATTTGCCGCAACTGGCATCAAAACCGTATTTCAAGAAGAACGCAATATGCGCAAGCATGTCTTGCTTGGTGTCATTGCCATCATTGCGGGCTTTGTGTTCCGTTTAGATCAAATGGAGTGGCTCTGGCTGTTACTGGCGGTCTTTTTGGTTTGGATCGTGGAGATTATCAATACGGTCTTTGAAAATGTGGTGGATATGTTCACGGATTTTCACTTTCATCCTATTGGCAAAAAGATCAAAGACATGGCAGCGGGAGCTGTCTTGATGACGGCTATTTTCGCATTGGTGGTTGCAGCGATCATTTTCATACCGAAATTCATCTCTATCGTTACCAATTGGCTATAAAACATATAAAGGGGAACACAAATGACAACTCACAAATCAGGCTTTATTGCGATCGTTGGTCGTCCGAATGTCGGCAAATCAACCTTATTGAACCGCGTGGTCGGACAAAAAATCGCAATCATGAGTGACAAAGCACAAACTACAAGAAATAAGATCCAAGGTGTCTATACAACTGAAGATGCCCAATTGATCTTCATCGATACACCAGGGATCCACAAACCAAAACATCGTCTGGGAGATTTTATGGTGGAAACCGCCTATAGCGCTCTTCGAGAAGTCGATGTCACCTTGTTCATGATCAGCGCCGATCAAAAACGCGGCAAAGGCGACGATTTTATTATCGAGCGATTAAAGCAAAGCAATACACCTGTCTTTCTAGTGATCAACAAGATCGACAAAGTCCATCCTGATCAATTGTTAGCGATCATCGAAGACTATACAGCGCAAATGGATTTTGCTGAAGTTGTGCCAATCTCTGCGACAGAAGGCAATAATTTCGAAAAATTGATGGAGTTGCTGACCGAGAGCATGCCGGAAGGACCGCAATATTTCCCAGATGATCAAATCACTGACCATCCGGAATACTTTATCGTTTCTGAATTGGTCCGTGAAAAAGTCCTATTGCTGACCAGAGATGAAGTCCCTCACTCTGTAGCTGTAGTGGTCGATTCCATGAAACGCGACCACAATGACAAAGTCCATATCCAAGCCACGATCGTGGTGGAACGTGATAGTCAAAAAGGGATCATTATCGGCAAAGGCGGCAAAATGCTGAAACAAATTGGGACCAAGGCTCGCCTAGACATCGAACATCTATTAGATGACAAGGTGTATCTAGAATTATGGGTCAAAGTCCAAAAAGACTGGCGGGATAAGCAAACTTTCTTGACCGATTATGGCTATCGTCAAGACGAATATTGAGTCGCTTGTCAGAGATAAGTTGATGTGACATGCACAATGAAGAAACTGACCAGTCAACCACTGTGTCAGTTTTTTTAGGAGGGATCAAAATGAATTTAGCTGAAACCAAAGGAATCCTTTTATTTTCCCGCGACCATAAAGAAAAAGACAAGTTGGTCAAAATCTTTACTGAATCGGCGGGGAAACAAATGTTTTATGTCAAAGGTGCCCACCGCAAAAACAATCCGCTGGCACCAGCCCTGATCTCCTATACGGAAGCCGTTTATATTGGCACGATTCGAGGTGAAGGGTTGTCTTTCCTGAATAATGCCAAGGATATTCATCCATTTCGAAACATCCAAGCAGATATTTTTATCGCTGGGTATGCCTCTTATTTGTTGAGTCTGGCTGATGTTGCCATTGAGGATCGGGTCTATGATCCGCATCTCTATCAGTTTTTGCATGAAGCTATGACCTTGTTGGATCAAGGCACGGATCCAGAGATCATCACCAATATCTTTGAAATCCAATTGCTGCAGCGTTTTGGTGTATCTCCGAATTGGAGCCATTGCGGGGTCTGCGGCAAAACGGAAGGCCGTTTTGATTATTCGTCTAAATACAATGGCGTGCTGTGTGAACAACACTGGGCCAGCGACGATCACCGGTATCATGCAGATCCCAAAGCGATCCATTTTGCCAGACTCTTTGCGCAGATCTCCTATGAACAAATCGCTTCGATCCAATTAAAGGCATCGACCAAACAAGCGATCCGCACTTTTTTGGATGCACTATATGACGAATACGTTGGGATCCATTTAAAAAGCAAAAAATTTATCGATCAGATGGGTGCATGGCAAGATGTCTTGAAACCGAAAGATCAGTGATAGAGTTGGCGAAACTTCAAAGGAGTGATGCCGACTCTTTTTTTGAACAATGCCGTGAAATGGCTGGCGTCTTGAAAACCGGCCGCGAAGGCTACTTGCTGGATCGGTAAATGTTTTTGGGCAACCAAATATTCTTTGGCGCGATTGATACGGTAGTTCAACAAATATTGGGAAGTGGATTGCCCCAGAAAGCGATTGAACAAACGAGAAAGATATTGCGGAGATACATACATCATGGCGGCCAATTCGCTGACAGTTAGATTTTGGTCATAGTTTGTTTCGATTTCTTTTATAACCGGCGCCAATATTTGCTGATAGAGGGGATGCTGCTCCGTCAAGATCCCTTGTTTTTCCTGCAGTAGTGTCAGTAAGAAATGGTAGCAGCTGCTGGAGGAGCGCAAAGGATCGGTACCGTTTTGCTGATCTTCGGCAATCAGCGTTTCGATCCAATCGCTGGGAGATAGATGTCGCTTGTTTTCGATCATCAAGTACCCTTCTTGGCCATAAGGCTGCAGCAAGTCACTGGCCAAAGACCCATAGAAGGTCGCAAAAGAGGTCTGCCATTGATGATACTTGGGCCCATAGCTATGAGGGGTGAAAGGAAAAAGCAAGATCCCAGCTCCTTCTGTCAATATGATTGACTGATCACCAATCTGGATTTTCCCTTGCCCCTCGTTGCTCTGCAGCCAATGATAATAAGGGTATCCTTGTGGCCTTTGCACAGCGTCTTGACTCCAGTGATTGCCAATGCTCTCAATGTTCAGGGGCAAGTGATGGTTTGTCGGATAAAAGTAAATCGGCATAGCTACCTCCTTGTTTCGAAAAGTGATAAAATACTGTTATAAGTATTATATTACACGAAAATGTAAAGCCTTACAATGGAGGTGAGTAACTAGTTCAAAGGAGGCAATAGCAAAAATGAAACCCTTATTCAAGCGTATTTTATTCGGTGGGGATTATAACCCCAATCAGTGGCCACAAGATATTTGGCAAGAAGACATGGTAATGTTTGAGAAAGCCCATATCAATAGTGCAACGATCAATGTCTTCTCATGGGCACAGATTCAACCGTCGGAAAACCAGTACGATTTCTCGGAACTTGATCAAATCGTGGCCCTACTGAGCAAAGAAAATAAAGATATTGTTTTGGCCACAGCAACCGGAGCTTTGCCAGCTTGGCTCTTCAAAAAATACCCCGAAGTGGGCCGCACCGATTATCAGGGACGGCACCATAAATTTGGGCAAAGGCACAATGCCTGCCCCAATAGCTTGGTCTATCAAAAATACGCCGCTGCCTTGGCTGGCAAATTGGCTGAACGTTATGGTGACAACCCTCATGTCGTCTGTTGGCATATCAACAATGAGTACCAAGGGGATTGTTATTGCGACAATTGCGAAAAAGCTTTTCGCGTCTGGCTGAAAGACAAGTACCAAACGATCGACGCGTTGAATAAAGCCTGGAATATGTCCTTTTGGGGGCATACGGTGTATGAGTGGGATGAAATCGTCTTGCCAAATGCCCTTTCCGAAGGAATCGGACCTGATAAAACAGCCTTTGCCGGGATCTCGATCGATTATCGGCGCTTTAGTTCCGATAGTCTTTTAGACAACTTTAAAATGGAAAGAGAGGCGATTCGCCAATTTGATCCCACTACACCAGTGACCACCAATCTGATGGGCACTTTCAAAGGCTTGGATTACTTCAAATGGGCCAAAGAAATGGATATTGTTTCTTGGGATAATTACCCTGCATACAATACACCTTGGAGCTTGGTGTCCATGACCCATGACTTGATGCGCGGCTTGAAGCAGCAACCCTTTATGCTCATGGAGCAAACGCCGTCGCAACAGAATTGGCAACCCTATAATTCTTTGAAAAAACCAGGCCAAATGCGGGCGCAAAGCTACCAAACTATTGCCCACGGCGCAGATACGATCCAATTTTTCCAATTGCGCCGGTCGATTGGTGCGTGCGAAAAATTTCATGGAGCTGTGATCGAACATGTTGGTCATGAAGATACCCGTGTGTTTCGTGAAACGGCAGAATTAGGCAAAGAGTTAAGCAGACTTACCGAGATCATGGGCACAGAAAACCGTGGAAAAACCGCGATCATCTTTGATTGGGATAATTATTGGGCCTTAGAATATACGAGTGGGCCAACGATCGATTTGACCTATGTCGATCAGATCCACGCGTATTATCGCCATTTTTATGACCGCAATATTCCGGTGGATCTGGTGTCTGATATGGATGATTTAACAGGTTATGACTTGGTGATTGCCCCTGTTTTATACATGGTCAAAGCGGGTGTTGCCGAAAAATTGACGGCTTTCGTGGAAACAGGCGGTACATTGGTCACAACTTATATGAGCGGGATCGTTGATCAATCTGACAATGTCCATCTAGGTGGTTATCCGGGGCCATTGCGCGCGTTAGCCGGTATTTGGGTGGAAGAAATTGACGCGTTGGCGCCAGAGCAGACCAATCAAATCCAAATCAATGACCATTTGTCAGGCAGCAGCCGTTTAGTCAGTGAGGTGATCCACCTTGAGGGGGCTGAAGCATTGGCCCATTATACGAGTAATTTTTATCGCGGCATGCCTGCGGTGACGAAACATAGCTATGGAGAAGGAACTGTCTTTTATTTTGGTACACGATTAGATGCTGATTCGTTTGATCATTTGATGGCAACAGTCACGGAAACGGCAGCAGTAACGCCTGTCATAGCCGAAAAAACAGCATTGGAGGTCACTCGGAGACAAAGTGAGCACCATGATTATTATTTCTTGATCAATTTTGAGCCGGCAGCGCAAACATTGCCTGCTTATTTCGCAGGGAAAGTCGATCTATTATCAGGCAAGACGCTTGCAGACAAGCAGCAAATACCGCAATATAGCACGTTTATCATCAAAGAGGAGCGACACAAATGACAACTTTTTCAATTTCTGATGATTTTTATCTAGATCAAAAACCATTCAAATTTATTTCCGGTTCGATCCACTATTTTCGCGTAGTACCCCAGTATTGGCGTGATCGATTAGAAAAATTACGTCTGATGGGCTGTAATACAGTCGAGACCTATGTGCCTTGGAATCTGCATGAGCCGCAAGAAGGGCAATACTGCTTTGAAGGCGGTTTGGATTTGCGCCGTTTTATTCAAACAGCCCAAGAAGTCGGCTTATACGTGATCTTACGGCCAGCACCGTATATTTGTGCAGAATGGGAATTTGGCGGTTTGCCTTATTGGCTGCTGCAAGATCCCAACATGAAATTACGCTTTGATTATCCACCGTTTATGGAGAAAATCGAAAGGTATTTCAACCATTTGTTTCCGCAAGTCAATGATTTGCAATATACCCATGGCGGTCCCATCTTACTGATGCAAGTCGAGAATGAATATGGCGGTTATGCCAATGACAAAAATTATCTGAGAAAGATGGCCGCAGCCATGCGGACAGCTGGTGTGGAGACCCCATTGGTGACTTCTGATGGTCCATGGCATGACATGCTGGAAAATGGCAGTATCCAAGATGTCGCATTGGCAACGATCAATTGCGGTTCTAAGATCAAAGAGCATTTCGATCGCCTGACGTCATTCCACGGCGAGAAGAAACCCTTGATGGTGATGGAGTTTTGGATTGGCTGGTTTGATGCGTGGGGAGACGACCATCATCACACGACTTCTACGGAAGAGGCGGTCAAAGAATTAACGGACTGTTTAGCACAAGGCTCAGTGAACATCTATATGTTCCATGGCGGAACCAATTTTGGCTTTATGAACGGTGCCAATTATTATCAGCAGTTGGCGCCGGATGTGACAAGCTATGATTATGATGCCTTGTTGACGGAGTGGGGCGAGCCAACAGAAAAATATCACGCCTTTCGAGAAGTGATCGGTCAATTTGCAGCACTGCCTGAGTTTCCTTTAACTACGACCATCAAACGCAAAGGGTATGGTGCTGTCAAACCGGAGGCGCGTGTTTCATTATTTGCTACCATCGACACGATCAGCCAGCCGGTCACAAGCAATTACCCGCTATCAATGGAACAGATCGATCAAGCCACTGGGTATATCTATTATCGTTCGGCGATCGGCAAAGCGCGAAAAATCGAAGATTATCGCTTGATCAACTGCATGGATCGCGCCCATACCTTTGTCAATGATCAATTGGTGCGGATCGATTATGACCATGATCTCGGTAAAACTTACACATTGGATTTAACAGCTGAGGAAAATGCGTTAGGTATTCTCGTCGAAAACATGGGGCGGGTCAATTACTCCGTCCATATGAATCATCAATATAAAGGAATCAAAGATGGTGTGATCGTGAATGGCGCATTTCAAAGCGACTGGTCGATCTATCCGTTACCGATGGATAATTTGGCGGCCATTGATTTCTCTGGTGCGTGGCAAGCAGGGCAACCAAGCTTTTCCCGCTTTGTATTGAACATTGAGGAAGCAGCAGATACCTTTATCGAATTACCAGCATGGGGCAAAGGCTTTGTGACTGTCAATGGGCACAATATCGGGCGCTTTTGGCAAAAAGGACCGCAAAAGCGCTTGTATATTCCAGCGCCATTTCTGGAAGAAGGAGAAAATGAGATTATTGTATTTGAAAGTGATGGCGTGACAGGCGAGGAAATCATCTTCCATGATCAAGCAGATTTAGGTCCTCGTCAATAAGAACGATATTTTGATTGACAAATACCCCTATTAGCTACTATGATAAGGGTAATTGAATCAGTGCCTTGATCGGAAAAGAGAAATGAGATCCTTCCATTCAGCGAACTTGGAATAGTGAGAGCCAAGCAGGAACCTTGTTTACGCAGGCGTCCGTGAGCACAATCGAATGAAGCTGCCGTGTCAACGGAAGTAGGGTGGAACCGCGAATTTTATCGTCCCTATATCTATGCGAAAAGTATAGATATAGGGACTTTTTTGTGCAGCTATTTCCCTTGCATATGGTTCAACAATCAAAATGAAGGAGGCGCAGCATGTTATTCGATATGACGATTCCAGCAAGTGAGTTTCAACAAAAACAACTAAAGGTCTTAGCAAGTATTCCTTTGCAGGTGATGATCAAAGAGCTTGATCAAGTGACCTATCAATTCACAACAGTTCCGAATCAAATGATGTATGATCTGGCTGAATATTTGTCAGAAGACAGCCTAGTCGAAGTGAAATTGATCCCGGGCTCAGTCGTGGAATTTTATCCAGTTGTCAATGCCCTTTAAAATGAGAGGAAGATAAAAATGAGTAAAACAGTACAAGAGATGATTTTGACTTTACAAAAATTTTGGTCAGATAACGGCTGTATGCTGATGCAGGCTTATGATACAGAAAAAGGTGCCGGCACCATGAGTCCATATACTTTTTTGAGAGCGATTGGACCTGAACCTTGGAATGCGGCTTACGTGGAGCCTTCTCGTCGCCCTGCTGATGGCCGCTATGGCGAAAACCCAAATCGGTTGTACCAACATCACCAGTTTCAAGTTGTAATGAAACCTTCCCCAGATAATATCCAAGAACTTTATTTGGAAAGTCTACGTTTGTTGGGCATCGATCCTTTAGCCCACGATATTCGTTTTGTCGAAGACAACTGGGAGAACCCTTCAATGGGGTGCGCTGGTCTGGGATGGGAAGTATGGTTAGACGGGATGGAGATCACCCAATTCACTTATTTCCAACAAGTAGGCGGTTTGGCGTGTAAACCTGTTACATCAGAGATTACCTATGGCTTGGAGCGTTTGGCTTCTTATATCCAAGAAGTCGAAAGTGTCTATGACCTAGAATGGTCTGCCGGTGTCAAGTATGGCGAAATCTTCCGCCAACCAGAATTTGAGCATTCAAAGTATTCATTTGAGATCAGTGACCAAGAGTTATTGTTAAGCAATTTTGATCGGTTCGAAAAGGAAGCGACACGTTGCATCGAAGCACGGTTGGTTCATCCAGCCTATGACTATATTTTGAAATGCAGCCATACCTTCAACTTGTTAGATGCTAGAGGAGCCGTGTCGGTCACTGAACGGGCGGGTTACTTGGCACGGATCCGAAATATGGCTAGACAAGTCGCAAAATTATTTGTCGCTGAACGCAAAAATCTCGGCTATCCGTTATTGGATCCTGCAATTGCCCAAAAATTGATCGAGGAGGATAAATAAGATGGCGAATCTATTATTAGAAATTGGATTAGAAGAAGTACCAGCACATATCGTCACACCAAGTATGAAACAATTAGCGGATAAAACCGCCGCTTTCTTAGCGGAACATTTATTGGCATATACCTCGCTTACAGCTTACTCCACCCCTCGGCGTTTAGCAGTTTACGTGACAGGATTGCCTGAAAAACAAGCCGATACGGTAGAAGAAGTCAAAGGACCAGCCAAAAAAATCGCTTTAGATGAAAACGGCAACTGGTCAAAAGCAGCACAAGGTTTTGTGCGAGGACAAGGACTTACCACTGAAGATATCACATTTAAGGAAATAAAAGGAATCGAATATGTCTATGTCAAAAAAGAAACCAAAGGCCTGGCGACCAAAGATGTATTAAAAGGGTTAAAAGACGTCATCACCAGTTTGACTTTCCCTGTGACTATGCATTGGGCGAACCATGACTTCGCCTATATTCGTCCGATTCATTGGATCGTTGCTTTGTATGACAGCGAAGTGATTCCTTTCGACGTCGTGGATGTCGAAACTGGAAGAGAATCACGTGGCCATCGATTCTTAGGTGCGCAAGTTCGCTTTGATCACGCCGATGAATACCTAACCAAATTAGCGGATCAATTTGTGATCGCAGATCCTGAAAAACGGAAACAAATGATTGTTGATCAAATTGAAACCATCGCCCAAGCCAATGATTGGCGCATCGATCTGGATGAAGATTTATTGGAAGAAGTCAATAATCTGGTTGAATACCCAACCGCCTTTGTAGGTGATTTCGAAGACAAATACTTGTCGATCCCAGAAGAGATCTTGGTGACATCTATGAAAGAACATCAACGTTACTTTGATGTGCGAAATGCGGATGGCGAATTATTGCCTCATTTTATTTCTGCCCGCAATGGGAATGCTGATATGATCGATAATGTGATCAAGGGCAATCAAAAAGTGCTGACGGCGCGTTTAGAAGATGCGGAATTCTTTTATAACGAAGACATGAAGCTGACGATCGAACAATGTGTCGAAAAATTGAAGAACGTGACCTTCCATGAAAAAATCGGCAGCGTCTATGAAAAAATGCAACGGACAGCGGTGGACGCACGAATCATTGGCGAAACAGTTGGATTGACGGAAGAAGAACTAACTGATCTGCAACGTGCAGCTGAAATTTATAAATTTGATTTGGTCACCAATATGGTTGGTGAATTTCCTGAATTACAAGGCATCATGGGAGAGAAGTATGCCTTGTTACAAGGTGAATCCCCAGCGGTTGCACAAGCGATTCGCGAGCACTACATGCCGATTTCAGCAGACGGTGCTTTACCAGAATCAGCTATTGGGGCAGTGTTGGCGATCGCAGACAAACTAGATAGTTTGCAATCCTTCTTTGCAGTCGGTATGGTGCCAAGCGGATCGAATGACCCTTATGCGTTACGTCGTCAAAGCTATGGCATCATTCGGATTTTAGCCGATAAGCGCTGGTATTTCCCATTTGCTCAAATCCAAGAACAAATCGAAGGTCGAATCAACAGTGAATCAGCTGTGTTTGGTCTTCAATTAGATGCCGGTCAAGAGCAAGTAGCAGAATTCTTGAAAGGCCGCTTGCGTCAATTCTTGATGAGTCAGAATACGCGTCATGATGTGATCGAAGCAGTCTTAGGTTCGTCACAAGGGGATATCAGTATGCTGTTTGAAGCGGCCCAATTATTGCGTAGTCACTTGGGTGATACAGATTTCAAACCGTCTATGGAAGCTTTGACTCGGGTCATCAATTTGGCGAAAAAAGCGGAATTAGATGATGAGCAAATCGATTCAGCCTTGTTTGAAAATGACTCAGAGCGCGCTTTGAATGAAGCAGTGACAGCAGTTGAAAATCAGTTCTCCCAACAAACGTTGGAAGAAAATTATCAAAAATTGGTTGGTCTGCGTCCGCTGATCGAGAATTTCTTTAACCAAACGATGGTCATGGTCGAAGATGAACAAATGAGACGCAACCGATTTGCTTTGTTGAATAAAATCGCCAAAATGAGCTTGGCTGTTGCCAGCTTAGATGCGTTGATCACGAAATAGTTTTTCAATAAAAGAGAATATAGCAAAATTTGAACCTTTGATGCAGCGCCTATACGCGTGTGTCAAAGGTTTTTTTGAAAACAATGGCAAGACTTGATACAAAATGAGATATTTGAAATTTGATGTTGACTATTTACTTAAAGAAATTTAAGATGTTTTTAATACATTTTTGCGAGTTGTCACAAGGCAGCGCATCGAAAGGAGCATTTGATGGAAGATTTATTGAACATTTTACGTCCAGAAGAACGCATTGCACTTCAGTTAAGGGAGCTGTATGAGCATCGACACTTCCATCTTTTTCGATTGAGCAGCTTTGAAGAATATGATTTGTATTTGCAGAATAAAGCTTTTTTGACCAATTCAGATCCGATCACATTTACTGGCAATAATGGTCGGTTGATGGCACTGAATCCTGATGTGACCCTTTCGATCGTCAAAAATACCCCGATCGGCGAAGCGCGAAAAGTCTATTACAATGAAGATGTCTATCGGCATGACCGCAAAGACGGTGAATATAAACGCATCAACCAAATTGGTTTAGAAATGATCGGCAAGATCGATGCTGAAAGTGAAGCACAGGTGGTTCAATTGGCGATGGAGAGTTTAGCAGTGGCTGGTAAGGGAGCATTGGATATCTCTCATATTGGTTTGGTTGAAGATATTGTGGCACAATTTGCCCCTTATGGCTTACAAAAACGGGCATTGATGGCACTACAAACCAAAAGCCCACACACGATGCGCGCCGTCTGTAAGCAAGCTGGCCTGAGTCAAGATCTGACATTGGCGTTGACTCGTTTGACCACTGTTTCGGGTTCTTTTCGAGAGGTTGCTGTTGAAGTCGAGTCTTTGGTAACACCTTTTCCAAAAGCCCGTCAAGCCATGGTTGAATTGATTGCATTATACGACCAGCTGCAAGCCCATTGTCCTGCAGCTGCAACGATCGATCTGCGCTTGGACTTTTCCTTCGTCAACGATACGGATTATTATAGTGGATTATTATTTCAAGGATTTCTGGAGGGGATTCCCCATGCTGTCTTGTTTGGCGGAAGGTACGATCACTTGCTCAAAGCTCATGGTGCACAACAAGGGGCAATTGGGTTTGGGATGTACTTAAATGGGATCGATCGTCAGAGTCATCGACAGGAAGCTGTTACTAATCAGTACTTGGATATCGCGTTGCCGAAAGGCCGAATGGGTAAGGCAATTTATTTGCTGCTGGTAGAAGCAGGTCTTGTCATTGCTGGTTTATTCGATGATAGTCGCAAATTGATCTTTCAAGATGATCGCCACAAGATTCGATTTTTTCTCGTTAAACCGAGTGATGTCGATCAATACGTTGATCGAGGAGCCGCAGATATTGGTGTGGTGGGTCTAGATGTTTTGATGGAAGGTGAAACAGATGTCTTGGAAGTGCTAGATTTAAAGATTGGCAGATGCAAGATGGTCGTGGCGGGCAAAGCTGACTTCCAGGCTGACTCAACTAGACCATTGCGGGTAGCAACGAAATATCCGCAAATCACCAGGCATTACTATAACGATATCAGACAATCGATTGAGTTGATCGAGCTTCACGGATCAATCGAATTGGCGCCTTTGTTAGATTTATCTGATGTCATCGTTGATATCGTGGAGACCGGCACAACGTTGAAAGAAAATCATCTTGTGGTATTGCAAGAATTTTTGGAATCTTCTGCCCGATTGATCGTCAATCCAGTGTCTTGGCGATTCAAAGAAGCTGCGATCCAAGATTTTATTCAAAAGGTGGGGGATAACTTATGATCAAACGGTTTGATAGCAGTCAGCAGTCAATCACCGAGGTTTTGCAGCGGCAAAGCCATGACACGCAAAATGTGGTAGCGGAAACGACTGCGATTTTAGAAACGGTCCAAAGAGAGGGAGACCAAGCACTGCGGCACTTTACGAAGCGTTTTGACGGGCATCAATTGGTCGATCTGGCGTATCCGCCGGAAAAAATCGCGGCCGCAATCAACGAAATAGCACCTGAGCTTGCAGCTGTATTGAAGCAAGCCAAAGTCAATATCAGTAGGTTTCATCAGCAACAACTGCAACAAGGATTCATTCAATCGCAGCCTGGTCAAGTCATGGGGCAACAGATCATTCCGTTAAGACGTGTGGGTGTCTATGTTCCAGGCGGCACGGCTGCTTATCCGAGTACTGTCTTGATGACTGTCTTGCCGGCCTTGATTGCTGGGGTGGAAGAAATCGTGATGGTGACCCCGGCAAATGCGCAAGGGGAGATCACGCCAGCCGTCTTGGCTGCGGCTCATTTAGCTGGCATCACTGAGATTTACCCGATCGGCGGTGCCCAAGCCATTGCCGCACTCACCTATGGTACGGAGACGATTCGACCAGTGGATAAAATCGTTGGCCCGGGGAATATTTATGTCGCAACGGCAAAAAAATTAGTGAATGGTATCGTAGGTATCGATACGATTGCAGGTCCGAGTGATGTATTGATCGTTGCCGATCACACAGCTGATCCTAGTTGGCTTGCTGCTGATCTGCTGGCACAAGCTGAACATGACATACAAGCCCAAGCGATATTGGTCACGCCAGAAGCAGCATTGATTGATCAAGTGGCAAATGCCCTCGAAGAACAAGTCGCTGCTTTGCCGCGCCAAACGATCGCGGAACAATCCTTGATCAATCATGGAAAACTGATTCTCGTCCGTGATTTGCCAGAAGCCATGGCGATCGCCAATCAAATCGCACCCGAACATTTGGAATTGGCAGTGGCTGATCCCTTTGCGCTTTTAGGCTTTGTCCGCAATGCTGGCAGCACCTTTTTGGGTCATCATACGCCTGAAGTTTTAGGTGATTATCTTGCAGGACCAAACCATACCTTGCCAACAGAAGGAACTGCCCGTTTTTCTTCTGGTCTTTCTGTACAAGATTTCGTGAAACGCTGCAGTTATCTCTATTACAGTCCTGAAGCCGCAGCAGCGGTCTGTGATTCTGTGATCCAATTTGCAGAAGCAGAAGGCTTGAGTGGGCACGCGCGTTCAATGGCTGTCAGAAAGGAGCGTGGCGCGTGACTTTTTTAAACCCTAAATACCAGCATCTCGTGCCCTATGTTCCAGGAGAACAGCCGAAACAAATAACGATCATCAAATTGAATACCAATGAGAATCCTTATCCGCCAGCTCCGGGCGTTGCAGCAGCTGTTCAAGCAGCAGCGCAACAATTGGCCAAATATTCTGACGCAGATTGTCTGCAAGTTCGTCTCCCGTTGGCGGAACGTTTCGATGTGACAATCGATGAAGTGTTTATCGGCAATGGCAGTGATGAAGTCTTGTCACTGGCATTTCAAGCGTTTATGGCAAAGGGGGTTGCATTTCCCACTATCACCTATGGTTTTTATCAAGTTTTCGCCGATATGTATCAAGTCGAGGCACGTGTTGTGCCGCTGAATGCAGATCTTACCCTTGATTTAGATCTGTATCGGTCATTGACTCAAACCATCGTCATCGCAAATCCGAACGCCCCAACCGGATTGACGCTCTCTGCGTCAGCTTTGGAGGAATTGGTGAAAGAAGATCCGGAACGTCTGGTGATCATTGATGAAGCGTATGTTGATTTTGGTGGAGAATCAATGGTGGCTTATACGAAGCAATATGCGAATTTATTGGTCATAGGCACCTTCTCTAAATCACGGCAATTGGCCGGTGCCCGTTTGGGTTATGCGGTAGGAAATCCCAGCTTGATCGCTGACTTGAACCGGTTGAAATTTGCCGTCAATCCGTATAATGTCAATTCACTGACGCTTGCGGCCGGCGCGGCAGCGCTAGCGGATGATCGGTACTTCCATACGCAAATCGAAAAAGTTATTCAAGTGAGAGAATGGACGAAACACAAGTTGACGTCATTGGGTTTTCAAGTCACGGATAGTGCTGCCAATTTTGTGTTCATCGCCCATCCGCAAGTCAGCGCGAAAGTAATTCTCGAAAAATTAAAAGCCGACGGCATCTATGTCCGATGGTTCGATCATCCGCTGATTGACCACTACTTGCGGGTGACGATTGGTACAAGCGCGCAAATGGATCGTTTTGTCCAGTCAGTGCAGCAGATTTTGAAGGAGGCAGTTCGATGAGAGAAGCAAGGATCACCAGAAATACAACAGAAACGAAGATCGATATGCTGCTTCAGATTGATGGAAGTGGCAACCAACATATTGACACACATGTTGGTTTTTTTGATCATATGATGGAATTGTTTGTACGCCATGGTCGTTTTGATTTAGATCTGACGGTTGATGGCGATGTACATGTCGATGCCCATCATACTGTCGAAGATGCAGCAATCGTGATTGCAAGAGGATTTTCCGAGGCATTAGGGGAGCGCAGAGGCATCTTCCGCTACGGTTCATTTCATTTGCCGATGGATGAAGCATTGGTCGTCTGTGCCATCGACATCAGTGGTCGCGGGATAGCCGTGGTTGATTTAGCGATTCCTTCACCACAAATCGGCACTTTTGCGACTGAGCTTGTGGAAGAATTTTTCGTGGCCTTCGCTAGAGAACTGGGGGCATCGATCCATTTGCATCAGATTGCCGGCAAAAACAGCCATCATATCGTTGAAGCATGTTTCAAAGGGTTTGGTCGGGCGTTAGCACAAGCAGTGGCGATTGATCAAACAGCCCCCGACGCCATTCCATCGACCAAAGGCACGATTTTATAATCAAAAAGAGAAGAGGTGGCACACATGTTGGCGATCGTTGACTATGGTGTAGGCAATGTATTCAGTATCCAGAGTTCTCTCAAGCATTTAGGGATTGCTTCCTGTATTTCTAAAGATGCGGCAGAAATAGAAGCCGCTGATCAGTTGATCTTACCTGGTGTCGGTGCTTTTGGAGATGCCAAAGCGATGCTAGACAGCAGTGGATTGATCCCCGTGATCCGTAACCAGGTGGCACAAGGCACGCCCTTATTAGGGATTTGTCTAGGGATGCAATTGTTGTTCGAAGAGAGCGAAGAGTTTGGTTCACATCTAGGCTTAGGTTTGATCAAAGGGAAAATCACATCGTTGAAAAGTCAATTTCAAGCCCAACACCTCGATTTAAAAGTTCCTCATATTGGCTGGAATACGCTGGCACAGCATCGATCATCGCCAATCACGAAATATATCAGCCAAGATTCATTTGTTTATTATGTCCACAGCTACTATGCTACTGGATGTCAGGAAGCCCTGATAGCGGATAGTCAATATGGCATACCGATTCCTGGCATCGTCCAACAGGGTCACGTGTATGGTACCCAGTTTCATCCTGAAAAAAGTGGAGATACAGGCCTAAAGATTTTGAAGGCTTTTGCGGAGGTGAATAAAGGATGATTATATACCCAGCAATTGATTTACTGGATGACCACGTGGTACGCCTGACGCAAGGGGATTATCAGCAAAGAGAAATTTTTGGTACGGACCCCATCGTGTTTGCACAGTCTTTTAGTGAACAAGGAGCAACCCATTTACATGTGGTTGACTTGAATGGTGCACGCAATGGACAGCAAGCCCAGTTTGATACGATCAAAAAAATCGTGTCAGCAACACCTTTGCAGGTTGAAGTTGGCGGCGGTATTCGTACGCAAGCTGCTGTGGAATCTTATCTCGCCTGTGGTGTCAGTCAGGTGATCTTAGGCACGATTGCGGCCACAGACCCGCAATTGACCAAAGCGTTACTGCGCAAGTACGGCGAAAAGATCGTGATCGGTGTGGATGCCAAACAGGGAATGGTCGCAGTCGATGGTTGGGAGACCAGGACAGAACGCCCAGCCCGCGATTTTTGCCAAGAGCTCGTGTCTTGGGGATGCGAGCGCATCATCTATACAGAAATCGAAAGAGATGGCACCGGTTTGGGCATCAATGGTCCCTTGTATCAAGACTTGCAGAAGATCCCTGGTTTAGCGATCACTGCTTCCGGCGGTGTTGCGCGTGTAGCAGATATCGATACACTGGCGGCAATTGGTGTTGAAGGGGTGATTATCGGCAAGGCACTTTATAACGGTTCCCTTTCGTTGAGGGAAGTGCTTCGTCGTTCCGGCAAGACCACAAAGGAGGGGCTGCGATGATCACCAAGCGAATCATTCCCTGTCTAGATGTTCAAGACGGACGTGTGGTGAAAGGGGTCAATTTTGCTGATTTGAAAGATGTCCATGATCCAGTAGCGTTGGCTGCTTATTATAACCAGCAAGGTGCGGATGAATTGGTCTTTTATGATATCACGGCTTCAGTGCAAGGCAGAAAATTATTCACAGATATTTTACAGCGCACTGCCTCAGAAGTCTTCATTCCATTAACCGTAGGCGGAGGTATCAATCAAGTTCAAGACTTTGAACGCGTCTTACAGTGTGGGGCAGATAAGGTCAGTGTCAATTCCGGTGCTGTCAACAATCCTCTCTTGATCAAAGAAGCTGCGAAACGTTATGGCAGTCAATGTGTCGTGCTCAGTGTGGATGTCAAAAAAGTCGGGGATGCCTATCACGTTTTTACCCATGGCGGCCGCAAAGACACGGGGATCGATGCGCTTGAATGGCTGCAAAGAGGTGAAGCTTATGGGGCAGGAGAAGTGGTCATCAATAGTATGGATGCCGACGGCGTGAAAAATGGATTCGATCTGCCTTTGCTCCAGCGTGTAACAGAACGTATTTCACTGCCAATCATTGCCTCAGGCGGCGCAGGAAGGATGGAGGATTTTCTTGAACTATTCGCATTGCCGGGGATCGATGCCGGATTGGCCGCATCGATTTTTCATTATCAGGAAGTGGCGATTGGCCCACTCAAACAATATTTGGCGGCCAATGACCTGCCAATGCGTATCTAAATGAAGAAAGAGAGGCGTGACAATGGATATCAAATTTGATACCCAAGGTTTGGTACCAGTAATCGTGCAAGATTTTTATACGAATCAGGTGCTGACATTGGCTTATATGAATCAAGAGAGTTTAACGCTGACATTGAATGAAGGATTGCTGATATTTTATTCTCGCAGCCGACAGGAATTATGGCGCAAAGGGGAAACTAGCGGCAATTATCAACATTTGGTCACACTCACTGCTGACTGCGACCAAGATGCTTTGGTGGCTAAAGTAATCAAAGACGGGCCAGCTTGTCATCTTGGGACTGAGAGCTGCTTTACGAAGGTTATCTATCAAAAGCAAGCGGAATTCTTATCTTTAAATGATTTATCCGACTTGATCCTGCAACGAAAAAAAGAACCGCAAGCCGAAAGTTACACCAGTTATCTGTTTGAAAAAGGCCTTGAAAAGATTTTAAAGAAAGTTGGCGAAGAAGCAGCAGAGGTCATTATTGCCGGGTTGAAAAAAGACCATGAAGAGACGATCTATGAAAGTGCGGATTTGATTTATCACTTGCTGGTTTTATTGGCTGAACTGGATATTCCCTTTCCTGAGATCCAATCAGAGTTGTCTAAACGCCATGTCGTGGATCATAAAGTGAAACAAGAACGACTAGGGCAAGAATAGAGCATCTTATCAATCATCTCAATCATCACAAAAGGCGAAGGGGCCTGTTTCGGCGCCCTTCGCCTTTTATTGTTGGATCAAAGACGTGTCAATTTAACGACGACTTCGCATCGTGCAGTTTGAGGAAACATATCGACGGATTGCAGATAATCGACGCGAAAGACAGTGGCCAATTTTACCAGATCTCGAGCCAAGGTCGAAACGTTGCAGGAAATATACACCATTTTTTTAGGCGGCTGCTGGATGATTGCTTGCAGTAATTTGTCATCCAAGCCTGTCCGCGGCGGGTCAACAATGATACTGTCTGGCTTAAAGCCTTCTTTAAACCATTTTGGCAACAATTCTTCAGCAGTACCTGTTTCATAGTGGGTATTGGCTGCACCAATTCTTTTGGCATTTTCTTTGGCATTCTCGATAGCTTGAGGAATGATGTCCATTCCTCTAACTTCTTTGGCTTGCTTGGCGACACTTAAGCCAATCGTGCCGACACCACAATAGGCATCAACGACGGTTTCGTCTTTTGTCAGAGCAAGTGCTTTGATCCCTTCTTGATAAAGAATGCTGGTTTGCTGCGGATTCAATTGGAAAAAGGCTCTGGCTGATAAGTCGAAGGTTAATTCGTTCAAGCGTTCCTCAATTGCTTCTTTGCCCCAAAGATGGATCGTGTCATCCCCCATGATCAATGATGTTTTTTTGCTTTGGACATTTTGCATGATCGAGACAACTTCAGGTATGCGTTGATTGATTTCCCGAATCAGCGCATTTTTTTGCGGCAATTTCGGTGAATTGGTGATAAACACCAGTTGGATCTCGCCAGTTGCGACACCCACCCGTACCATCAATGTCCGAAGGATGCCGCTGTTTTTGCGTTCGTCGTAAATCGGGATTTGGTATTTGTTCAGTAATTGCACGACCCGATTGATGACCATTTGCGTATCTTTTTCTTGGACCAGACAGTCATCGATCGCTACCAGACGATGGGACTCCATTTCGTACAGCCCCGCCTCTACACGTTTCGATTGGGCGTTGTAGCGTAACTGGAATTGGGCTTTGTTGCGATAATGCCAAGGTTCGTCCATCCCTAAGGTATTACGTAACTCGAATTGACGGTAGCCTTGCGGTTTGAATTTTTCTAAGGCTTGTTTCAATAGATCTTTTTTAAAATCCAACTGCTTGTCATAAACCAAATGCTGTAATTGGCATCCCCCGCAGCGATCATAGAATTTGCAGGGAGGTTGGATGCGGTCTTGGCTTTTTTTGATGATTTTGGTCATTTTGGCCTCAGCGAAACGCGGGGAGGCTTTGGTCACCTCGGCGATCACTTGCTCACCAGGAAGCACGCGGGGAACAAACACGATCAGCTTTTTATAATAGCCGATGCCCTCGCCATTTATACCTAATCGCTTGATGGTTAACTGTAGTTTTTGTCCTAGTTCAACTTGAATGTTTGCCATGGGAACTCCTTTGATATGTATTCAACCTATTCTACCACAAAAATTGAATTCTTTTAGCGGGATTATCCCCAAACTTATGTTAAAATAGAATGTACGTTCGCGAGGTGAAGAAATGATAACAATTATTCGAATCAATAAAGGCAAAGGTCCTTTTTATGAAGTGGAAACATCGGAAGGGGAAACACTGAGGGTCTCAGAAGATCTGCTTGTTCGCTTCAGACTTTTAAAAGGCAAAGAACTCACGAAAGAAGAGATCAAAGAAATCAAAAAAAGTGCGGGGTTCGATCTAGGCTTGCAACAGGCAATGAACTATATCAGTTATCAATTGCGTTCTGAAATGGATGTACGGATATATCTCAAGGATAAGGAAATTGACAGCCACGATCGACAGCTAGTGATCGATCGTTTAAAAGACTTAAACTTGATCGATGACAAAATCTATGGGGAAAGTTACGTTCGGACCCAAATCAGGATCAGCGATAAAGGGCCGATCGTCGTCGGACAGCAGTTAAAAAAGAAGGGCTTGAAAGAAACCGTGATCCAAGAAGTCTTGCCGCTATATACCGAAGAGTTGCAATTTGACGTGGGCTATCACACTGCTGAAAAAGCATTGCGCCGTTTCCAAAACAAAAGTCATAAGGAAACGATCCAAAAACTGAAACTCCATTTGATGCAAAAGGGGTTTCAGCAGCAAGTGATTCAGATGATTCTTGATGAATTGCCGATGGAAAAGGACCAAGAACAAGAAGATAGTGCCTTACAAAAAGAAGGCGCCCGTCTGCTTCGACGCCATCAGCGCTTGCCTTTGATGAAGCGCAAAATGAAAATCAAACAAGCGTTGTATCAAAAAGGTTTTTCAATTGAAGATATTCAACAATTTTTAGATGAGGAAGTCATGGATGAGTAAACAGGAATTCGATTGGTCTCAAGAAAAAATCAGCGGCTTTCAAGAAGACTTTTTATACTGGTATCATTTAGAGAAAAGGAATTTGCCGTGGCGGGCAACCAATGATCCGTATGCTATCTGGATCTCAGAAATCATGCTGCAGCAAACCAGAGTCGATACGGTGATTGGCTACTTTTATCGCTTCATGGAAGAGTTCCCAACAATCGATGCTTTGGCCCAGGCAGAAGAACAAAAACTTTTAAAAGTCTGGGAGGGATTAGGCTATTATTCTCGGGCCCGCAACTTAAAAGCAGCTGCCCAACAGATCGTGGCTTTATATGATGGGAAAATGCCTGCAACAGTAGAAGATATACGATCCCTCAAGGGAATTGGTCCTTATACAGCGGGGGCCATCGGCAGTATTGCTTTCGGCTTACCGGAACCGGCCATTGATGGCAATGTGATGCGGGTTGTTAGCCGTTTGTTTTGTATTGATGCAGATATTGCCAAAGCCAGCAGTCGGCCGATCTTCGATCAAAAGATGCGGCAGATCATGTCAGAAAGTGAACCAGGGGAATTCAATCAAGCATTTATGGATCTGGGTTCAAGCATTTGTACCCCAACGGCGCCTAAATGCGAAGAATGCCCAATTCGTCGTTATTGTCTGGCTTTTGCGGAAAATAACCAAACGGATTATCCAGTGAAATCTAAGAAAGCCAAAGCAAAAGATGTCTATTTTGTCGCAGGTGCAATTGAAGATGACGGGTCATTTTTACTGACGCAGCGTGCAGAAACGGGCTTGTTGGCATCGATGTGGCATTTTCCCTTGCGTGAAGTCACCAAAAAAGAGTACGTGCATCTGGCTTCGCTCTGGGATAAAGCAGAACAACCCGGCCAGCTCGATTTGATTGCTGAAGAGCTGACACCGGATATTTTCCCTGAATGGCCAGTCATTTGGCAAAAACGTCATTTTGGAGAGGTCACACATTTGTTCACCCATTTAAAATGGCATATATTGCTTTTTTATGGTGTCAAGCGGCAATCTTTCGAGGCCGCATCAGGAGAGTGGGTCAAGGAAACGGCTTTTGATACGTATGTTTTTCCAAAGCCGCAGCAAAAATTAGTTGCCCAATTAAAGAAATATCAGAAACTCGATAAAGATTTCTAGGCAAAGGAGTCTTTTATTGCTATAATTATACCGATGTCGGTGTAATGAACACCCAAACAAAACGCAAGGTCACTTGCTGAGGGAAGGGTTGCTATGCGAGTTCCAAAAGAAGGAGAGTTTGTAAGCATTCAAAGTTACAAACATGATGGCAATTTGCATCGAACGTGGCGGGATACGATGGTCTTAAAGACCAGCGAATTTTCAGTGATTGGCGTCAATGATCATACATTGGTGACAGAATCAGATGGAAGACGCTGGGTTACCCGTGAACCAGCAATTGTATATTTTCATAAAAAATACTGGTTTAATGTAATCGCAATGATTAGAGAAAAGGGGGTTTCCTATTATTGTAATCTTGCTTCACCGTATTTACTTGATGAAGAGGCTTTGAAATATATCGATTATGACCTTGATATCAAAGTATTTCCCGATGGCGAGAAACGTTTACTAGATGTGGATGAATATGAATTGCACAGCAAAATCATGCAATATCCGCAAGACACTGACTTTATTTTAAAAGAAAATGTCAAGATTTTAGTAGATTGGATCAATAATGGCAAAGGCCCCTTTTCACCAGGGTATGTGGACATTTGGTATGATCGCTACAAGCAATTGTCACAAAAATAAGGCGAATGAGTAGACTTACTCATTTAACCGCGAAACTTCAACCGAAATGGTTGGAGTTTTTTTGTTCCTCTGAGAATAGAGGGTATCTTTGGTCACTGCTTGTTTTTTGGTCCATAATGAAAAGAGCAGGTTAAGTTTGGTTTAAGCTATCATTGGTAATCTGAAGAACAGCAATCGATTAAGGATGTTGAGAATGAAAAAAGCAAAACTATTTGCCGCGTTGATTTTGGTGATAGCAGTGACTGTGTTGCTGGTAGTCAAAACGAGGCATGCCTCCGAAGGGGAACAAAGTGAAGAGGCAACAGAAACCACTACGTCCTCTTTGACAGAAACAACGACGAGAACACAGCAAAAAATAAAGAAAGTTCAGATCTATGTCGATCCATCTCTTTATGACGCAACGGTGGAAAGCGAAAGCGACTATGTTCAACTGTATCAGACAACGGATATGACCACTGTCGTGGGGAAAGTCCATCGGGGTTCATGGGTTGAGTATTTGTCTCAAACGGCTGATTTGATCCAAATCAGAACCGATGATGGGCTGACTGGCTACATTCCGCAAGCCAATGGTGAGATCTCTGAAGTGACAATCAACGATGCCTCCAAAACCTTATCAGATCTCAAGATCGTCTTAGATGCTGGACATGGGGGCAGCGATTCCGGTGCCTTGTCTACTGATGGCACGATCATGGAAAAAGATCTGACGTTGCAGACCGTATTAACGATCGGGCAAACCCTAAGTGATGCCGGCGTGCAAGTGTCTTATACCCGGCAAGAGGATCAATATCTAGCTTTGGCCGATATCACAGCGATCTCTTTAGAGGCTGAACCAGACTTGTTTCTGAGTATTCATTATGACAATTACAATGTGTCAAATGGCAATCAAGGGTTTACTGTCTATTATTATTATCCTTCCTATGAAACGATCGCGACGACGATTGCAGATCAGTTGGTCTCTCACGTTGAGTTGGTCAGTAATGGGTCACGTTTCGGCAACTATTTTGTGATCCGCGAACAATATGTTCCAGCGATCTTGATTGAATTGGGTTATTTGAATAGTGACCACGATCTGCAGGTGATCACCTCAGACGGGTATGCGGAACAAGTTGCCTCAGGTTTGCTTGCAGCATTGAAAGAGATGGTTGCGGCGAATTGAGGTTCAGTCGCAACCAAAAAATCCACGCTTGACGATTGATAGTCCGACGTGGATTTTTTTGGATTAAGCCAATACTTTCGTCATTTTGATATGGGGCATATCCGCATCTAAGAAAATATCACCTTCAGGCTGATAGCCTAATTTTTGATAAAACTCTTTCGCGGTCAATTGCGCACCTAGTGTGATTTTCTCGACGCGGTGGTTTCGCGCAAATGTTTCGGCGCCTTCGATCAAGATTCGTCCATACCCATGGCCACGATGGCTTTTGGGCACTGCCATGCGTTGTAATTTCATCACTTGATCACTGATTGGCAAGAAGCGTAAAGTTGCAATTCCTTGATTTTGATCATCATATAAAACAAAATGGATCGCCAGTGCTTCATTTTCATCGACTTCTAATGAGAGCGGCACGCCTTGTTCTTTGACAAAGACTGTATTTCTGATTTTCAAAGAAGCTAGGTAAATATCGCTTAATGTATCTTTTGTTTGTGCAACATGCATGTTCCTTCACCTCAACACGTTTTTCTTGTTTTTTTATAAGTATAGCATTTTTTATACCAAAATAACTTTTTCCTTCTTAAGTCGCAAGCTTTTTTTGCAGAAGTATTCTATAATGTAGAAAAAAGGAGGGAATTTTTTGTTCGATAAAATCAAACAATCAAAACTGTTCTTTTGGTCATTAGAGTCTTTGGTTATCGTCACACTTGTTTTCGTTTTGAGTAAAATCAATTTCTTGTTTGCACCATTAGGAACGTTCTTTTCTACATTATTTGCCCCGGTCTTGATTGCGGGGTTTCTATACTATTTACTGAATCCAATCGTTGTCTTTCTGATGAAGACAATCAAAATGAAACGAGTATTTGCCGTGATCAGTGTGCTTTTTCTTTTGCTGGGCGCAATCGTTTTGATGTTCTTTAGTTTTATCCCTAATCTGGTCAATCAAATCTCACAGTTGGCTGAAAACATTCCTAGCTTTGCCCGTAACATGGAAAGTTGGATCTATTCTTTAGCTGATGACCCGATTTTTCAACAGATCGATATTGCACAGCAACTTGAAAACTTGAATCTTTCTTATGGCTCGATCATTCAACAGTTTTTAAGCGGTGTATCGACAAGTTTAGGGTCGATCGTTGGAACGATCGCTTCTGCCACGATGATCATCGTGACAGTCCCTTTCATTTTGTTCTACATGCTGAAAGATGGCGAGAAATTGGTACCGAATATTCAGTCAGTCTTTCCTGAAAAAAGGCGGGAGCAAATCGTTGGCCTGCTGAATGATCTGAATAAGACGCTGTCGAATTATATAAGCGGTCAAGCCATCGAATGTATTTTTGTTGGGACATTTACCTTTATCGGCTATTGGATCTTAGGTGTCAATTATGCGTTTCTTTTTGGTGTGATCGCAGGGATCACCAATCTGATTCCTTATCTTGGCCCTTATCTTGGTTTGATCCCAGCGGTGCTTGTCACGATCTTTGATGAACCGTTTCGCGCGTTGCTATGCTGTTTGGTGGTGTTGATCGTGCAACAACTAGACGGAAATATCATTTATCCAAATGTGATTGGTAAATCTTTAGCGATCCATCCGTTAACGATTATTTTGGTCTTACTGGTTGCCGGCAATCTGGCTGGGCTGTTAGGGATCTTTTTAGGGGTTCCTTTCTATGCGATTTGTCGGACCATCGTCATTTTTATTGTTCGACTTGTACGAGATGACAAAAGTAAAAAGAATCAAGAACGCTTATTTGAAAATGGATGACTGATGTTTTTTATTGCAAAGGAAAATAGTTTGTGATACGATTTTATCGTGGGCATAGCCCACGATTTTTTTTAGAAAAAATGGAAAATAAGGAGAGAATGCTATTATGAATGCTGACCCCGAGAGTCAGTCGCTTCTAGCGCAAATTTTATTGTTGATTGTTTTGACATTAATCAATGCCTTTTTAGCGGCTTCTGAAATTGCGGTTGTTTCAGTCAACAAAAACCGTGTCGAACAAAAGGCGGAAGAAGGAAATGTCAAATCACAAAAATTATTGAAAATCATTGAGAATCCAACGAATTTCTTGTCAACGATCCAAGTTGGGATCACTTTGGTCAATATCTTATCTGGGGCATCCTTAGCTGATAACTTGTCAACGAAATTAGCACCTTACTTAGGTGGAGGATCAGCGGCCAGAAGTTTGGCTAATATCATCGTATTGGCGATATTGACTTACGTGTCGATCGTGTTTGGAGAATTGTATCCAAAACGTATTGCAATGAACAAATCAGAAGAAGTGGCTCAATTTACTTCTGGGGTGATTCGTGTGATTGGTACGATCGCAAAACCTTTCGTTTGGCTTTTATCTGCATCAACGAGCTTGCTGGCGCGGATCACGCCAATGGAATTTGACGATGAAGATACCAAAATGACCCGTGATGAGATGCGGTACATGTTGGAAACAGAAGGTGTGTTCGAAGAAGATGAACTGGAAATGCTGCAAGGCATCTTCTCGTTAGATACGAAAGTTGCCCGTGAAGTGATGGTACCACGTACATCTGCTTTCATGGTTGACATCAATGATTCAGTAGAAGAAATTTTGACTGAAATTTTAGCAGAAAACTATTCTCGTATTCCTGTATATAATGAGGACAAAGATAAAGTTGTTGGCGTATTGCACACCAAAAATCTTTTGAAATGTGCGTATAAGCATGGATTTGAATCAATGGACATCCAACAGATCCTGCAAGAGCCATTGTTTGTTCCTGAAACGGTCTTTATCGATGATTTGCTGTATGAGTTGAAGAAGACCCAAAATCAAATGGCGATTTTGCTGGATGAATATGGCGGCGTCGTTGGGTTGGTTACTTTAGAAGACTTGTTGGAAGAAATCGTTGGTGAAATCGATGATGAGTCGGATGAAGTCGAAGAGTTATATGAAAAAATCTCTGATCAAGAATATGTGATCCAAGGGCGGATGTTGATCGATGATTTTAACGAAGCCTTTCATATGAGTTTGCATATGAGTGATGTCGATACAATGGCTGGCTATTTGATCACGGCCTTAGGATTGATTCCAGATGATGGAGAAAAGCTTTCTTTTGAAGTGGACAATGTCACGTTGATCTCTGAAGAAATGGAAGGTTCTCGTGTATTGAAGATTCGGGTGAAGTTCCACGATCCTGAAGATCGCGACATCGAACCTGAAGAAGAACGGCGTTATTTCCGTAAAGATTTTGAAGAAGATGAACCTAGAAGATGATTTTTTGAAACCAATGCCTCGTGTGTTGGTTTTTTTTGTATCAATTGATTGAATGACCTTGCATTATAGACGTGGAACATGTAGGATAGAAGAATAAAATAGTACAGACAAAAAACAGATAAAAGAACATTTTTGATTTAATTATAAACAAATGAGTTGCTTTTACTGTCTAATCAAGCGACCCTATATAACGTATTGAAATGAATGGAGGTACATAATATGAAATTTTTTCGGATGCCTAGTGATGATATTCGTATGAATTTGGCGACTGAAGAATATTTGATGGATAACGTAGATATTCAAGAACCTTGTTTACTGTTATATATACAAAAACCTTGTGTTATAATCGGTAGGAATCAAAATGCCTATCAAGAAATTGATTTAGCCTACTTGCAGTCAAAATCAATTGTTTTGACACGCAGGACTTCGGGTGGCGGGGCAGTCTATGATGATTTAGGCAATATGAGTTTTAGTTTTGTGACTAAAAAAGATGCCGGCAGATTTGGCGACTATCAGAGTGCGACCCAACCGATCATGAAAGGGTTAGCTGCGATGGGGGCTGAAGGCGTCACGGTTCACGGCCGCAATGATCTTTATATCGATGGCAAAAAATTCTCAGGAAATGCAATGTATACAAAAAAAGACCGTACGTATGCCCATGGAACGCTGATGTTCGATGTTGACTTGGATGCATTGACCCAAGTCTTGCATGTTGCTGAAGAAAAAATCGCGTCAAAAGCGACAAAATCTGTCCGCAAAAGTGTGACCAATATCAAGCCTTATTTGTCAGCAACCTATCAAGCATTAGATACCTATGCCTTTCGGGATGCCTTGCTATGCCACATATATGGTGTTGGATCAATTGAGGCAATCAAGTCACAAGAACTGCAACTGACCGATGAGGATCAGCAAGCTATTGAGGCAATCTATCATGAGCGCTATGCAAATCCCAAATGGATCTTTGATGAAGCCCCTGCTTTTGACTGGCAGAAACGAAAACGTTATGCGCGTGTAGGCATTGTGGAAATCAATTTTTCTGTGGCCAAAGGGATGATCACTGACCTAAGGATCAATGGTGATTTTTTTGGGCAGAAAGGAATCAAGCATTTGCAAGATGCATTAGTAGGGGTGCCGTTTCAATATGATACGGTCAAAGAAATCTTGCTGAAGCAACCATTGGATCAATATATCCATCAAATGACACACGCTGAGTTTCTCGATTTATTGTTCCACTAAGGAGGCCGCCATGTTAACCGTTCAAGATATAGCAAAAAGATATAGCCAACCGGTTTTAGATCAGCTGTCTTTCTCGGTAGCTGCGGGTGAAATCGTGGGTGTGGTAGGCAAAAGCGGGTCAGGCAAATCGACTTTGCTGCGCCTGTTGAATTTGATCGAACAACCAGATCAAGGTGAGATCATCATTGATGGGCAAAAGGTCAATCAGTTCAATCAAAAACAGCGGCTGATGTGTCAACGAGAGATAGGTATGGTTTTTCAACAGTATAATTTATTAAGTAATTTATCGGTTTTCGATAATGTCTATTTACCACTAAAATTAGCGGGGCGTTCCAGTGAACCTGTTGGGGAACTCTTAGCATTTGTCGGAATGGCAGATAAAGCGCAAGATTATCCCGCTACGTTAAGTGGGGGCGAAAAACAAAGAGTTGCTATTGCCAGAGCGTTGGTCAGAGAACCGAAAATCTTGCTTTGTGATGAACCAACAAGTGCCCTAGACGAAGACACCAAGCAAGACATCATCGCGCTTTTACAGAAGGTGCAACAGACTTTTAAACCAGCAGTTGTTTTTGTCAGTCATGAACTTTCTGTTGTACGACAATTGTGCCATCGAGTCTATGTACTTGAGTCGGGACATTTTACAGCTGAATTTGTACATCAGCCGCAACCAATCAACACATCCGCACTTTCTTATGTGGAACAGGTAGAGAGGAGTTTGCGGCATGTCGATCAGTGAAAGTATTCGTTACTACTTACCAGAGCTATGGCAAGCTTTAGGCGAAACGGGCATCATGATGTGGATTTCCATCAGTGCAGCGATTTTACTCGGTTTGCCTTTAGGGGTGTTGATGTATCTGACTAGGAAAGAAGCGTTTTCTCTGGCGTATGAAGGGTTAAATTTGATTGTCACGATCATCCGCTCCTTTCCATTCTTACTGTTTGTGGTCGCCTTGATTCCGTTTACGAGAATGCTCTTGGGCAGTTCGTTTGGGCCGATCCCGGCTAGTTTTCCCCTTAGTATCGTGGCTATCAGCGTCTATGCGCGTCTGACGGAACAAGTGCTCTTAGATGTTCCAGAAGATGTGACCTTGCTTGCCAAATCATTAGGAGTCACTCGCTGGCAATTTATTCGATCTTTTTTGTTACTAGAGGCAAGGAGCGGCTTGGTGTTGTCCTTGACCACGACGATCGTGAGTATGGTTTCTTACTCTACTGTCATGGGAATCGTTGGCGGTGGAGGCATTGGCGATTTTGCGATTCGCTATGGGTATCAACGCTATGAGTATGGTGTCATGTATTTCGCCATACTGATCATGATCGTATTGGTTTTTATCCTGCAATGGATTGGGAACACAACTGCAAGACGTTTAGATAAACGAAAATAGGAGGAAATATAGATGAAAAAAGGGATAGCAGTAAGTTTTGGATTATTGGCATTGGGGCTATTGGCAGCCTGTGGCGCAACGAGTAATGACAGCAGTGAGGACAAAGTTATCAAAGTGGCTTCACAAACTACGCCGATGACCGATGTGGTCAAAGTGGCTGGCGAAGCAGTAGAAGAAGGTTGGACGATCGAGCTGGTGCAAGTCAATGACAACATTCAGTACAACGAGTTGCTGAACAATAATGAAGTAGATGCTAATTTTGCGCAGCATCAACCGTATATGGAAAAATTTAATGAAGAAAAAGACGCCCATTTAGTGGCATTGGATAAAATCTACAATGCGAAAGTCGGCTTCTATTCAAAAGCGTACACAGATATTGCTGATATCCCAGAAGGCACGAAAGTCGCACTGCCAAATGATGTGTCAAATGAAGGGCGTGCATTGGCGATTTTGGCCGAACAAGGATTGATCACCCTCAAAGACGGTGTTGGTGTTAACGGCACATTGAAAGACATCACAGAGAATCCGAAGAATTTTGAATGGTTATCGGTAGATTTGCTGAATCTAGCCGAAGCTTATGAAGAGCCTAACGTTTCATTGGTTTATAACTATCCCACATATATCGCGAAAATCGGGTTGAAACCTGAGGATGCGCTATTTTTAGAAAAAACCATCGATGATCGATTTGCCATTTCATTAGTTGCTCGGGAAGACAATCAAGATTCTGAGAAGATCAAGGTCTTGCGAAAAGCAATGACTAGTGACAAGGTCAAAGAATTTCTAGAAAAAGACCATAGTGATACATTGGTGCCAGCTTTTTGATTGACGGCATTGCGATGATACCCATTTCGACGTTTCTTTACAGAAGAACGAAATGGGTATTGTTGCTTTTTTTCTTTTTTCTGGCCTATTTCCATGATATACTGATTTGGTCGGAAATCTTACAGAGGGTTCCTCTGTTCATACGTAAATAAAGAAATGGAGTTACATAAACAATGGATAACCCAAAATTAAAACAACAAGTTGATAGTCGTCGGACCTTCGCGATCATCTCCCACCCGGATGCCGGGAAAACAACCATCACTGAGCAGCTGCTTTTGTTTGGTGGCGCCATTCGTCAAGCAGGAACCGTCAAAGGGAAAAAGACAGGCAACTTTGCGAAATCTGACTGGATGGACATCGAAAAACAACGGGGTATCTCAGTCACTAGTTCTGTGATGCAATTTGACTATCAAGACAAACGGGTCAATATTTTGGATACACCTGGACATGAGGATTTCTCAGAAGATACATATCGAACATTGATGGCTGTCGATAGTGCAGTCATGGTGATCGATAGTGCCAAAGGGATCGAAGCCCAAACCAAAAAACTATTTCAAGTAGTGAAAAAACGCGGTATTCCCATTTTTACTTTCATCAACAAGTTAGACCGTGACGGTCGTGAACCATTAGAGCTGTTAGAAGAATTAGAAGATTTATTGGCGATTGAATCATTTCCAATGAACTGGCCGATCGGTATGGGGAAAGGGTTGGAAGGTTTATATGACATCCACAATCAACGGATTGAGTTTTACCGCCCGGACAACCATGGCGGCGAACGGTTAGTAACCTTGGATGACGAAGGGCATTTGCCTGCTGACCATCCATTTAGTCAAGATGGTCTTTTCCAGCAAGTTTTAGAAGAAGTAGAATTGCTGCAAGAAGCCGGCGATTCATTTGATACCGAAAAAATTGCACGGGGAGAACAAACACCTGTCTTCTTTGGTTCAGCATTGACAAACTTTGGTGTGCAGACATTCTTAGAAACGTTCTTACAATTTGCACCAGCTCCTTATGGGCACAAAACATTGGCGGATACAGAAGTCAGTCCCTATGAACCAGAAATGTCCGGCTTTGTCTTTAAGATTCAAGCCAATATGAACCCAGCCCATCGTGATCGGATCGCATTTGTCCGCATTTGCTCAGGCACGTTTGAGCGAGGGATGGATGTGACTTTAGAACGGACAGGCAAGAAAATGAAACTGAGTAATGTGACGCAATTTATGGCGGATACACGAGAAAATATTGAAGAAGCCGTTGCCGGAGATATTATCGGTGTATATGATACGGGAAACTATCAAATCGGTGATACGATCTACGAAGGAAAATTAAAAGTTGCCTACGAAGAATTGCCTTCCTTTACACCAGAATTGTTTATGAAAGTCACAGCCAAAAATGTGATGAAACAAAAATCATTCCATAAAGGAATCTATCAATTGGTTCAAGAAGGCGCGATCCAGTTATACAAAACTTACTTGAGTGATGAGTATATCATTGGTGCCGTTGGCCAATTACAGTTTGAAGTATTCCAATACAGAATGTTGAACGAGTACAATGCAGAAGTCATCATGACGCCGATGGGGAATAAAATTGCGCGCTGGATCGATCCCAAAGACTTAGATGAACGCATGAGTTCAAGTCGTAATATCTTAGCCAAAGACCGTTTTGACCAACCGCTGTTCTTATTTGAAAATCAATTTGCGATGCGCTGGTTCGCAGATAAGTATCCGGATGTTGAACTGAAGAGTTTGATGTAAGAAACGTTGATTGGAGGCAAAAAAATATATCTATAAAAGAGGGCTGCAACAGTCACCTTTTATAGATATTTTTTTATTTGCTAGAAGAGGTTAAATTTTTTTGGATCGAAATCTCTACTACGTCCGGCATCTGGATCACTGAAATACTGGCAGGGTCATATGAGCCTTCAGGTAATTTTTTCAGAAAATAATCTTTGATCTCGTCGATTTCCGTCGGACGGATATTTCGTTTTTTGTTGATCAGCAAAATTTCATTGTGGTATGGGGCAGAAGTAAAGATCACCGTTGTATCACCAGCAGTGTAAACCTTTACAAGTTCCGCATCCGTATTTTCTAACTGATTCATTACTAGTCGAGAATGGCTGTTGGTCACATTAATCAATTTCACCAGACTCACCTCACATTCTATGTATTTATTAATAACATTATAGGGCGTTTTTTTTCAAAAGAAAAGCCAGACAACTCAGAAAATCCAAATTTTTTGGGTAACATAGTTGTCTGGCGTCGAGGGATTGACTTATGAACGCATAGTCAAGTTATTCTTGTTCTTTTTCACTTGTGATTTCTTGAGGTTCCTCCGCAGTACTTTTTGCGGTCACGATGATTTTGTCTTCATCATCGATTGCTGCTTGCAGTGTACGTACGTCTGGATGTTCAAGATAATACTCGGCAATGCCATCTTCGATTTGATCTTGGATCGTCCGACGTAAAGGACGGGCCCCCATAGTTGCGCTATAGCCGAGGTCGACCAATTTTTCTTGGACATCTTGTGGGACATCGATCGAAATTTTTTGCGGTTGCAGCGTTTGGTTGACTTCATCCAACATCAAGGAAACGATCGATAACAAGTTTTCTTTGCTCAATGATTGGAATTCGATGATTCCATCGAAGCGGTTCAAGAATTCAGGTGTAAAGTAATTATTCAATTGATTCAAGACGGAGCGGGTGATGCCTTCTCTGGCGGCACCAAAACCAACATTGGCTTCGACTTTGCCTGTACCTGCATTGCTGGTCATGATGATCAACGTATCCTTGAAGCTGACGGTTCTGCCTTGCGCGTCAGTCAATCGGCCATCATCGAGGATTTGCAAGAACATATGCAATACATCTGGATGGGCTTTTTCGACTTCGTCCAATAAAATCAAACTATATGGATTACGACGGACTTTTTCAGTCAATTGACCAGCTTCTTCATAGCCTACGTAACCTGGAGGCGAACCAATCAGTTTTGCTACGCTATGTTTTTCCATATATTCCGACATGTCAAACCGAATCATTGAATCTGCGGAACCGAATAATTCATAGGCCAATTGTTTGGCCAATTCCGTTTTTCCGACACCCGTTGGACCCACGAATAAGAAGGACCCGATTGGTCGATTTTGTTTGCCTAGACCGACGCGATTGCGCCGAATGGCTTTGGCTACTTTATCGATCGCTTCAGCTTGACCGATAACTTTGGCTTTCAGGTCATCCGCTAAATTTTTCAATTGGGTTTGTTCTTTTTCTTTCAAATCACCGACAGGGATATTGGTCCGTTCTTCAACGATTTGTTCCATGTCTTTTTCTGTGATAACAGGCGTTTCTTCATCACTGATCTGACGTTCTTTCATTTTTTGCAATTTATTGATCTGATCGCGATAATAGGCCGCTTTTTCGAAGTCTTCTTCTTGAGAAGCAGCTTGTTTTTGCGCTTCAGCTTCTTGCAGTTTTTTGTCGATCATTTTAGGATCGACGATTTGGATCGTTAAGTTTTTCTTTGAACCCGTTTCATCCAACAAGTCGATCGCTTTATCTGGTAAGAAACGATCTTGGATATAGCGATTTGATAAAGTTGCTGCAGCTTTGATCGCTTCATCGGTATACCGCACATGATGATAATCTTCATATCGCGGTTGCAGACCTTGCAAGATACGAATGGTTTCTTCAACTGTTGGTTCATCAACACGAACCGGTTGCAAACGTCTTTCTAATGCTGCATCTTTTTCAATGATGCGGTATTCATTGAGGGTAGTTGCCCCAACCATTTGCAATTCTCCGCGGGCAAGTGCTGGTTTCAAAATGTTGCCGGCATCCATGTTGCCATCACCGGCAGCACCTGCGCCGACGATTTCATGGACTTCATCGATAAATAGAATGACGTTTTCCGCTTGTTTGATTTCTTCAATCAATTTTTGGATCCGTTCTTCAAACTGACCGCGAATCCCGGTGCCTTGAACAAGGGAAGCCACATCTAATCGGATGACTTCTTTGTCCATTAATTTTTGCGGCACATCGCCGTCAACGATTTTTTGGGCTAATCCTTCAACAACTGCCGTTTTACCGACGCCTGGTTCACCGATCAAGACTGGATTGTTTTTGGTACGGCGATTTAAGATTTCGATTACCCGTTTGATTTCATTGTCACGCCCGACAACGGGATCAACTTCACCGTCACGAGCCATTTGGGTGATATTGATGCCATATTCGCCTAATAACCCATTGGCTGCTTGGTTGGTACGTGGCGGTTGACCGCCTACAAAGCCATTGCCGCCTGTTTGCGTCGGAGGCGTTTGGTCTGAGGGGTTTCCTTGCTGCATTTGGCGTGACATTTGACGAAATAGATCATCTAAGTTTCCAAAACCAAATGGATCTTGCGCCATCGCGGCGGCAGCATTTCCTGATTGAGATTTTAATTTTTGATAACAACTTTGACAATAATCTAATTGTTTTCTTTGACCATTGACATTGGCATACAAATGAATCGACGCTTCATTTTTACCACAATTTTGACAAAGCATAGATACACGACCTTTCTGATGTTTATCCTGCATCCCTTAAATCTCCGCCAATGTTTTGGCTGAGTTTATGAGGGAGGGCCATTCATCAATGTAACCATTGACCTTTACTGACCATACTTCTATTATACTGACTTTTTGTCAGACTGCAACCATTTAAACTTGATCATTTTAAGACAGCGGCTGACTTTTTTAAGCAACTTTTCAAGTGGTCATATATCGCATATAATAGAAGCAAAGAGGTGAACGATAACTTATGGAAAACATCGATTTCAACACCAGCATCAATCAATTACGAAGTGGGGAGATCAAAGAGCTGCTCGTGACGCAACCGCAATTTTTGGCTTTCCGCGATGTCTGGCTGCAATGTGAAGATCGGGTCAAATTCGTTGGAGAAGCTGGTCTGAATGGAAATATCATTTATCGATATCTGCCAGAAAATAAATAAGCGATCGATTTCAATCGTTTATTTAAGAGAAAACGGTTGTCTAACTAAGAAAAAAATGGTAATCTTAACAGTTGAAAGGGTAATTTTTTTATCGTGCTTTTGCCACGATTAAAAAGATGCCTTCACACAAAAAAATGGTTCATAAGGGAGATTGATCAATATGGAAAAGAAAGATTTTCACGTAGTTGCTGAGACAGGTATCCACGCACGTCCAGCTACATTATTAGTACAAACAGCAAGCAAATTCAACTCTGATATCAACTTAGAATACAAAGGCAAATCAGTAAACCTTAAATCAATCATGGGTGTTATGTCATTAGGCGTTGGCCAAGGTTCTGACGTAACGATCACTGCTGAAGGTGCTGACGAAGCAGATGCAATCGCTGCAATCGTTGAAACAATGAAAAAAGAAGGTTTGTCTGAATAATGGTTGAGATGCTAAAAGGAATTGCTGCTAGTGATGGCGTTGCCGTTGCGAAAGCCTACCTGTTAGTACAACCTGATTTATCTTTTTCGAAAGTAACAGTTGAAGATACGGCAGCAGAGGAAACACGTTTAGATGAAGCGTTAGCTAAGTCGACAGCGGAATTGCAACAAATCCGCGACAAAGCTGCGCAAACACTAGGCGAAGCAGAAGCACAAGTATTTGACGCACATTTAATGGTTCTTTCAGATCCAGAAATGATCGGTCAAATCAAACAAAACGTGGCAGACAACAAAGTCAATGCTGAAGCAGCATTGAAAGAAGTGACTGACATGTATATTGGTATGTTTGAAGCAATGGATGACAATGCTTACATGCAAGAACGGGCTGCGGATATCAAAGATGTTGCAAAACGTATCTTGGCGCATTTGCTGAATGTAACCTTGCCGAATCCTTCAATGATCGATGAAGAAGTCGTTGTGATTGCCCATGACTTGACACCAAGTGATACAGCGCAATTGGACCGCAACTTTGTCAAAGCTTTTGTTACAGATATCGGTGGACGTACATCTCACTCTGCAATCATGGCGCGGTCTTTAGAAATTCCAGCAATCGTTGGAACGATGGAAATCACCGCAAAAGTCAAAGCAGGAGATATTATAGCTGTAAATGGGATCGTTGGCGATGTGATCGTCAATCCAACAGATGACCAATCAGCTGAATTTATCAAAGCAGGCGAAGCTTACGCTGAACAAAAAGCAGAATGGGAAAAATTGAAAGATGCTGAAACAGTGACCGCTGATGGCAAGCACTTTGAATTAGCTGCAAATATCGGAACACCTAAAGATCTAGACGGTGTTCACAACAATGGTGCAGAAGCAGTCGGTTTATACCGGACTGAATTCTTGTACATGGATTCTCCTGATTTCCCAACAGAAGAAGACCAATACAAAGCATATAAAGCAGTTTTAGAAGGAATGGCTGGAAAACCTGTTGTTGTCCGCACAATGGACATCGGTGGAGATAAAGAACTTCCTTATCTTAAATTGCCTCATGAAATGAATCCATTCTTAGGATATCGCGCATTGCGTATCAGCTTGTCTGAACTAGGGGACGATATGTTCCGTACGCAATTACGTGCTTTGCTTCGTGCATCTGCACATGGAAATCTTCGCATCATGTTCCCAATGGTGGCAACATTGAAAGAATTCCGGACTGCGAAAAAAATGTACGATGAAGAGCGTCAAAAATTGATCGATGAAGGTGTTGAAGTTTCTAATGATATCCAAGTTGGTATCATGATCGAAATTCCAGCTGCAGCTGTTTTAGCAGACAAATTTGCTAAAGAAGTTGACTTCTTCAGTATTGGTACCAATGATTTGATCCAATATACAATGGCTGCCGACCGAATGAATGAGCGTGTATCATACTTGTACCAACCATACAACCCATCAATTTTACGTTTGATCAAAAACGTGATCGATGCAGCGCATGCTGAAGGTAAATGGGCTGGTATGTGCGGCGAAATGGCTGGGGATCAAACAGCTGTACCGTTGCTTGTAGGTATGGGCTTAGATGAATTTTCAATGAGTGCAACCTCTGTACTAAAAACACGTAGCTTGATGAAACGCTTATCTACCACAGATATGCAAGAATTAGCAAAACGTGCTTTAGAAGATTGTGACACAATGGAAGACGTTGTGGCATTGATCGAAGAGTATGTCAAATAAGCAAACATATTAAGACAGTAAGCTTTGGCTTGCTGTCTTTTTTTATATGTTGATACTCGGTGAATCAACGAACAGTTTTGTCATATTATATCAATAATCGTTGCTATTTTTAGTGATTCCAGTATCATGGAGAATAGGAACACCCAGTATCTAGGACCTTGGTAGGAGTGTGTCTGCTATTGGCTATGCTATACTTATATGTAGACAACCGCAGCACAAGGAGGAGTTATGTTTGAAAGTACTTCTTTATTTTGAAGGAGAAAAATTATTAGCGAAGTCAGGAATAGGCAGAGCTCTAGCCCACCAGCAAAGAGCATTGACCGATGTTGGCATCGACTATACTTTAGACCGACACGCAGAGGATTATGATATTTTGCATATCAATACCTATGGTGTGAATAGTTTGCACATGGTCAATAAAGCCAAACGGCATGGAAAGAAAGTCATCTACCACGCCCATTCAACAGAAGAGGATTTTCGGAATTCATTTATTGGTTCGAATCAGTTATCGCCATTATACAAAAAATATTTGATCAATTTATATGCAAGAGCCGATCAGTTGATCACTCCGACCCCTTATTCTAAAGAATTATTAACAGGATATGGCTTGACTGTCCCTATCAAAGCGATCTCCAACGGCATCGATTTGGCAAAATACCAACCCAATGCTGAAAAAGAACAAGCCTTTCGCAATTATTTTCAGATTGATCCAGACCAAAAAGTCATCATTTCAGTAGGGTTGTTTTTTGAACGAAAAGGAATTTTAGATTTTGTGGAGATTGCCAAACAATTGCCAGAATATACCTTTATCTGGTTTGGTCACACGCCGATGATGACGATCCCCAAAAAAATACGTGATCTCGTCAACGGTGATCATCCAAGCAATGTGCGCTTCCCAGGTTATATTAAAGGAGACATTATTGAAGGCGCGTATTCCGGGGCTGATTTATTCTTTTTTCCTTCATATGAGGAAACAGAAGGCATCGTCGTACTTGAAGCGCTGGCGAGCAAACAGCAAATTTTGGTAAGAGACATCCCTGTGTATCAAGGTTGGCTCAAAGATGGTCAAAATAGTTATATGGGAAGAAATAACCTTGAATTTGCAGTCAAGATCAAGGCCCTCCTCAACAATGAATTGCCTGACCTAACAGATGCCGGCTATCGTACGGCGCAAGAGAAAAGTATTGATGCCATCGGCAAGGAGCTGCAATCTGTCTATCAGGAAGTATTGACAAAGAATTAGCAATCATGCAAAGTTTGGAGGTACCGTTTTGAAAATCGGATTTTTCACAGACACTTACTTTCCCCAGGTTAGTGGTGTAGCGACATCAATCAAAACTTTAAAAGAAGAGTTAGAAAAAAAAGGCCATAAAGTGTACATCTTTACGACGACCGACCCTAATGCAGCGTTAGATGAGGAAGATATTATTCGGATGCCAAGCGTCCCCTTCGTTTCTTTTAAGGACCGGCGAATCGTTGTTCGCGGCATGCTTTACGCCTATTTGATCGCCAAAGAGTTGGAACTGGAATTGATCCATACCCATACTGAATTTGGTGCCGGCATGTTAGGGAAGATGGTCGGCAAAAAAATGCAGATCCCAGTGATCCATACGTATCATACGATGTATGAAGATTACCTGCATTATATTGCCAATGGGAAGGTCTTGCGTCCAGCCCACGTCAAGTATTTGTCCCGCTTGTTCGCCAACCATAGTACCGGTGTGGTTTGCCCTAGCGAACGGGTGATCGACACATTACGGGGCTATGGCGTGGTCTCGCCAATGCGGATCATTCCTACGGGGATCGAAGTCGAGAAATTTAGGCGGCCGGATATTACAGAAGATATGAAAAACGCCTTGCGACAGCAACTTTCGATCGATGAAGACCAACCTATGCTTTTATCCCTCAGTCGCATCTCTTATGAGAAAAATATCCAAGCGATCATTGATGGGATGCCAGAAATCATTGCTGCGATTCCGAATGCTAAATTGGTGATCGTTGGCAAAGGTCCCCATAAAGAGAAACTCGAAGAAAAAGTCATTGACATGCAATTATCTGAACATATTTATTTTGTTGGCGAAGTTCCAAATGATGAAGTGGCCATTTATTATCACGCAGCTGATTACTTCGTAAGTGCATCAACTTCTGAAACACAAGGTCTGACCTATACAGAAGCGATGGCAGCTGGAACGCCGTTAGTGGTCGAAGGCAATGATTATCTCAACACATTGATCGATGATCCTTCCTTGGGTGTCACGTATCAGACAGATCAGGATTTTGCCAAAACCTTTATCGCGTATGCGCAACAACAGATTCCTTCAGATCCTGAGGTCTTGCGCCGTAAAATGTATGAAATCTCCGCATTGCGGTTTGGTGAAACCATGCTTTCTTTCTATCATGATATGGTGGCCTATTATGAAACAGCTGAATTAGCAAAAGAAACAGAACAAACATTGGAAAAATTTAAAGTTAGATTGAAATCATTCCGACGCACAGGGGAATAAAACAGAATATTTTCTCAAGTTCATGGTTTTAGCGTATACTAAAAGCATGAACTTTTTTAATTGGAGGAATGATCATGGAATTAGGTTTTATCGGAACAGGCGTCATGGGTCAATCAATGGTAGGACACTTACTCGCCGCTGGACACCAAGTCGCTGTATACAACCGGACCAAAAGCAAAACAGACAGTTTGATCGAGAAAGGTGCAACGTGGTATGATACCCCGACAGAAGTGGCGGCCCATAGTGAAGTTGTTTTTACAATGGTCGGCTATCCTAGTGATGTTGAAGAAGTATATTTCGGAGACAAAGGGATCTTTCGAACGGATATAACTGGCAAGGTGCTTGTGGACTTTACGACTAGCACCCCCGATTTAGCCGAAAGAATTGCGCAAGAAGCTGCTGAAAAAGGTGGAGTTAGTCTTGATGCCCCTGTTTCGGGCGGCGATCTAGGTGCCCAAAATGCCACGCTGACTATCATGGTCGGAGGAGATCAAGCGGCGTACGAACGCGTACTCCCTTTGTTTAAAATCGTGGGGAAAAGTTATCAATTACAGGGCGGACCAGGCAAAGGTCAGCATACCAAGATGGCCAATCAAATCATGATCGCAGGTACCATGACTGGTTTGACCGAAATGCTCGTCTATGCCCAAGCAGCAGGCCTTGACTTACCGCAAGTCATCCAAACCTTATCTGGGGGCGGCGCAAATAATTGGTCAATGACCAATTACAGTCCGAGAATTTTAAAAGAAGACTATTCACCGGGCTTTTACGTTAAACATTTCATCAAAGATTTAGGGATTGCCTTAGATGAAGCGGCGAAAATGAATCTAGATTTGCCAAGTACGAGATTAGCCAAATCACTCTACGATCAGTTGGCGGATAAAGGCTTTGAAAATGATGGTACCCAAGCCCTGATTAAACTTTGGTGGCAAGATGGAAAAAAATCGTAAAATCTCAAAAAAAATCGCAAAAATCAATGCATGTTAGAGGATGTTTTGATACAATATAACGGACAGAAAAAGGAGGCTTACGAATGAAAAGTTCGCAATTAGTCGCTATCATCAAACGTTTAGAAGCGATGGTCGAAGCGCAAGACAGTGAAGTTCAAGTACGACGTTTTGAAAAAGAAGGCGTTGAAAAATGTACCGTTACGTATGATCATTCTACTGAAACGTTTGAATTAACGGAAGCAGAAACAAATCAACCTTATCAGTTTGACAATGTTGATATTGTAGCCATGGAAATCTATGATTTGATCCAATAAGAAAGGCATCCCCTTTCTATACAAGTATCATCCAATCATATCAAAAGGAACTAAAAGAGATCGATGATCCCTTTTAGTTCCTTTTTTTAGCTATTTTCCTGTCGGAAAGCCTCTCGCATGTGGGTATCACCTTGAAAATGAATCAAGATACAAACTGGATCAAGGTCGGCATTGGTCATCAGGCGCGGTTTCGACTCATAGTTGATCGGTTGAAACCGGTCAACCCCACGACAAATCTTGCTATGAACGATTTGTCCAAATTGGATTTGATAACATTTGATCAACTGTTTGTCAGAACCCTCCTTTGATAAAAGCGGGGCGGTGACTAGCAACTCTGGACTATGCCAAAAAGTATTGATCTTGCAGACTTCTTGATAAAAGCTGCGGGCCGCCTTGCACCATTGATGCAGCTTTTGTGCTTCTTCGAATAATAAGTGATCTGTCAAATAGCTGAGGCGTTGTTGACACAAATCAAAAAATCCTGTCTCTTTTCCGGCAAAAAACTGATTGATTTCATGCCACTTTTCGGATTCTGATAAGGCTTTGACTAAAGGCAGCTGTGCCTCGACCCGCAGACGGGTCACAGGGTTGATGCACTGGAGCTGATACGTTTCGCTAAGCAATTCTGCCAGCAGCGGCAGTTGCTTGACACGTCTAAATGGTCCAACGGCATTTGGTGTTCTTGCAGCTTGTGGCTGAAATGTATGATGACTAAGATCAAGATAGGCATAATTGGCAGCATGATTCATTTGGCGATTATACATGGGATGCAGTTTTTGGATCAGTTGACATTCTAATAACAAAGCATCGAGCTCGGTATCAACGCCAATGGTATCGAAATCAGTGATATTATGGACCATCCGAATGGTTTTACTGGTGTGTTGTTGGTTTTTTCGAAAATAAGAAACGACCCTTGCTTTCAAGGATTTGGCTTTGCCGACATAGACAATGCTTCCATGCGCACCTTTCATTAGATAAATTCCTGGTGTCTCAGGCAAAGCATTTGCTTTTCGCTTCAGTTCTTCTATATGTATATTCATGTGATTCCCTCGTTTCATCTCAAATCGTAGCAGAAGAACCCTTTGATAGCAAGGCTTTCAATCAAAAAGCTGTGCAATCAATGGAGAATGGAGGATTACTTTGGACATCAAAGAAAGTTGGCAAGCGTAAGTTAAAAGATTTGTCAACTCAAAGGGAATCATTTCTTAGAAAATGGGCGTAAAAATAAAAATGTCCTTAAAAAAAGCAAAAGTTTAAAAATGTTCTTGCAATTCTCAATGACTTTCGATATAGTTTGACTATCAAATGATTTGATTATCAAAGTATTCGGATGGTGAACACTATGGAACCCAATTTAGAAACAGTCAATGACTATTTAGTCAGTGTCTTTAATGATATTTTAGTGATCGAAGAATCTGAATTGAAAAAATCAGAATTTAATGATCTTTCTATTACTGAAATGCATACCATCGAAGCAATCGGGATGTACAAAAAGAAGACAACGACTGAAGTTGCAAAAGAACTATCAATCACTGTTGGGACATTGACCATCGCGATCAATCGTTTGGTAAAGAAAGAATATGTAGAACGCATCCGCAGCGAAGATGATCGGCGCGTTGTTAAGTTGGCGCTGACCAAAAAAGGAAAGCTGCTTTTTCGGGTCCATCAGCATTTCCATCGAGAGATGGTCAAAGGCGTGCTGAGTCAAATGGATGCTGAAGAAGAGAAAGCTTTACTGAAAGCACTAAAAAACCTGCACAGCTTTTTACAAGAGTATAAGTGAGAATAGTTGATGAATATGTTTGGAAAAATTACCGCAACTGCAAGTTACGTACCTGATAAGATCGTCACGAATGATGACTTATCTCATTTGATGGATACATCAGATGAATGGATCTATTCGAGAACAGGCATCAAAGAAAGACGCATATCTGTTGGAGAGAATACATCAGATCTTTGTGGGAAAGTAGCTGTCAAACTACTGGATGAAGCGAATGTCAATCCTGAAGAACTTGATTTTATTTTAGTGGCCACGATCACACCTGATTTCAATACACCGGCAGTTGCCTGCCAAGTGCAAGGGATGATCGGCGCAACAAACGCTTTTGCTTTTGATATCAGTGCTGCCTGTGCAGGATTTGTCTATGCCTTGTCAATGGCAGAGAAGTTGATCAGGACCGGATCGAAAAAAGGTTTGGTGATCGGTGGCGAAGTGTTATCAAAAGTATTAGATTGGAAAGATCGTTCTTCCGCCGTATTATTCGGTGATGGTGCAGCAGGCGTCTTGATAGAAGCATCCACCAAGCAGCATATTATCAAAGAAAGCCTTAAAGCTGATGGCACAAGAGGCATGTCTTTGACCTCTGGCTTTCGCAGCAATCAGAATCCTTTTTCAACCAATGCACCGGCGTATCACGCTTGTATGCAAATGGTAGGACGAGAAATCTTTGACTTTGCAACAAGAGATGTCGTTTCATCGATTGCCGAAATCATTGAAAATGAAGAAGTCGATTATTATCTGCTGCATCAAGCAAATGCCCGTATATTGGATAAAGTGGCGCGTAAGTTAAAACAACCTCGGACACAATTCTTACAAAATATGCAGCATTATGGCAATACTTCAGCGGCTTCGATCCCACTATTACTGGATGAAGAAGTCAAAAAAGGCACACTGACATTGGGCAGTGGACAACACGTGGTGTTCTCAGGATTTGGCGGCGGATTGACATGGGGAACCATGCTCGCAGCCTTATAAACCTGTTCACATATAAAAAACGAAAAATAAGATTACAACACACATTGGAGGAAACAACACATGGTATTCGAAAAAATTCAAGAAATCGTAGCAGAAGAATTAGGTAAAGAAAAAGAAGAAATCAAATTAAACACAAATATCCAAGAAGATTTAGAAGCAGATAGCTTAGACTTATTCCAAATCATCAACGAGATCGAAGACGAGTTCGATGTGAAAATCGAAACTGAAGATGGTATCAAAACAGTTGAAGATTTAGTTAAATATGTAGAAAAACAACAAGCATAAAACAAAGGCTAGGCAAACAGCCTAGCCTTTCCTTTTCATGTTGTAAGAACACGTTGATCATTCTCAGCGATCAAACCATGTTCTCCAATCCAAATGATGTAAAGATAAAGGAGTTCAAGATGAAAACAGCTTTTCTATTTAGCGGACAAGGCGCGCAGTATATAGGGATGGGCCAGGAATTGTATCAACAAGAAGCGATCGTACGCCAAACCTTTGATGAAGCCAGTGATATCCTCGGTTATGACATGGCTACGCTATGCTTTGAAGAAAATGACCGTTTAAATCAAACTGAATATACCCAACCGGCGATTTTAACCGTTAGTGTCGCTTTTTGGCGTGTGTTGCAGCAACAAGGGATTCACGCAGAGGCGATGGCTGGCCTTAGTTTAGGCGAGTATACAGCTTTGGTAGCAAGCCGTTCAGTGACATTTGCTGATGCGGTAGCGTTGGTACAAAAGCGTGGCAGATTCATGACGGAAGCGGCGCCGGCTGGCACTGGGAAAATGGTGGCAGTCATGAACACGCCCGCAGAAACGATTGAAGCCATTTGCGCAGAAGCATCAAGTGTTGGGATCGTTTCACCAGCCAATTACAATACACCGCAACAAATCGTCATTGGTGGAGAAGCACCTGCAGTTGATCATGCCGTTGCGTTATTGCAAGCGGCAGGTAGCAAACGGATGATTCCATTGAATGTCAGTGGACCATTCCACACAGCATTGTTGGCACCAGCGGCAGAGCAGTTAGCCAGCGAATTGACCACGATCGGTTTCGATCAACCGCAAGTACCAGTGATCAGCAACACGACAGCAGAACCAATGGCCTACGAAGAAATCAAAGACTTGCTGACCCGTCAAGTCAAGTCACCTGTTCGTTTCTATGAAAGTATTGCTACCTTGAAAGCCTTAGGGATTGAGCAAATCGTAGAAATCGGTCCAGGCAAAGTCTTGAGCGGATTTATGAAAAAAATCGATAAAGATATCCAAACCATGCGTGTAGAAGACAGTCAAACACTGGCGGACACACTAGCAAAGTTCAATTAGGAGGAATATATGGAGCTACATAACAAAAATGTCTTTGTTACAGGCAGTTCTCGCGGGATCGGCTTCACGATTGCGAAAGCTTTTGCCAAAGAAGGTGCCAATGTCGTGTTGAATGGACGCAAAGAGATTCCGCAAGAATTGATTGCAGAAATCACCCATTTTGGCGTCAAATGTGTCGCGATCAATGGAGATATTGCTGACTTTAATCAAGCAGCGCAAATGCTGGCAGATGCCGAAGCGGCTATTGGACCCATTCATATATTGGTCAACAATGCGGGGATCACCAATGACAAATTATTGTTGCGTATGAAGCCTGAAGACTTTGATTCGGTGATCAAAATCAATTTGACCGGAACGTTCAATATGACGCAACATGCAATCAAAAAAATGATGAAGCTGCGGGAAGGCCGGATCATCAATTTGACCAGTGTCGTTGGTTTGACCGGCAACATTGGCCAAGCCAATTATGCAGCTAGCAAAGCCGGTGTCATTGGTTTTACGAAATCAGCCGCCCGTGAAGGCGCTGCTAGAGGCATCACGGTCAACGCCATCGCGCCTGGCTTCATTGAAACAGAAATGACAGCAGTGTTGTCAGACAAGGTCAAAGAACAATCGATCGCAGCAATTCCGTTACAACGATTTGGCTCAACGGATGATGTTGCAAATACAGCGGTATTTTTAGCCAAAAGCCCCTATATCACAGGTCAAGTCCTCAGTGTAGACGGTGGCATGGCAATGCAAGGCTAGGAGGAAAAGAATATGAATCGAGTTGTCATTACAGGGTATGGGGTCACATCTCCAATCGGAAATGATCCAGAAACCTTTTTAGCAAGTTTACAAAATGGAACCAACGGCATCGCGCCAATCACCAAATTTGATGCAGAAGCGACTGGGATCACTTTGGCAGGAGAGGTCAAAGATTTCCCGCTAGAAAAATATTTTGTCAAAAAAGATACCAAACGAATGGATCTTTTTTCGATCTACGGGATTTATGCAGCTTTAGAAGCCATGAAGATGGCCGATTTACATGCAGAATCGATCGATGCCGATCGTTTTGGTGTTATGGTCGGTTCTGGGATCGGCGGCTTGCCAACGATCCAAGATCAAGTCATTCGCATGCATGACAAAGGTGCCAATCGCGTATCACCAATGTTCGTGCCCATGTCGATCGTCAACATGGTTGCAGGAAATATTGCATTACGTGTCGGGGCCAAAGGTATCTGCACAACAACCGTTTCTGCCTGTGCTTCCGGTACGCATTCCATTGGCGAAGCATTCCGCAATATCAAACACGGTTATGCTGATGTGATGATTGCTGGTGGATCAGAAGCCACGATTTGTGAAATCGGTATCGCTGGTTTCGCTTCATTGACAGCATTGACCACAGAAACAGATCCGAATAAAGCCTCTGTGCCATTTGATAAAGACCGTAGTGGTTTTGTCATGGGAGAAGGTGCGGGTGTTTTCGTCCTTGAATCTTTAGAACATGCGCAGCAACGGGGCGCAACGATTTTAGGTGAGGTTGTCGGTTATGGCGCCAATTGCGATGCTTATCATATGACAGCGCCGAATCCAGATGGTTCTGGTGCAGGAAAAGCAATGAAATTGGCTATGAACGAAGCGGGCATCACGCCAGCTGAAGTGGGCTATATCAATGCTCATGGAACAAGCACCCCAGCCAATGATAGTGCAGAAGCGACATCGATCCAATATGGATTAGGCGAAGATTACCGCAAGCCATATGTCAGCAGCACAAAATCAATGACAGGACATTTATTAGGTGCAGCAGGTGGAATCGAAGCCATTGCGTCATTGTTGGCTTTGCAGCATCAATTTATCCCGCCAACCATCAACGTCACAGAACAAGATCCTGCGATTGATTTGAATGTGGTCAAAAACCAAAGTCAACCAGCAGAATTAACCTATGCATTAAGCAACTCACTAGGATTTGGCGGACACAATGCCGTCATTGCTTTGAAACGTTGGGAGGAAGCATAATTGGAAACAAATGAAGTAAAAGATTTGTTGGCACAATTTGATCAATCAACTTTGACTGAATTACATTTGAAAAAAGATACGTTTGATTTATATTTCAATAAAAATACCACTAGCGGCTATCAGCCTGCCGCAAATAAATCTGCGGCCGCACCTGTTGCCGCACCAACTGCACCGATCCAAACGGCAACCGCGGCCGCGCCAACGGCACAGGCTGTTCCAACGGAAAAAACGATCCCTGATGGGAAAGAAGTAGTCTCACCATTGGTAGGTGTTATTTACTTGAAACCTAGCCCTGATAAAGACAACTTTAAACAAGTTGGCGATCAAGTGAAAAAAGGCGATATCTTATGTATTGTCGAAGCAATGAAAGTCATGAATGAGATCGTCAGCGACGTTGATGGCGAATTGGTATCAGTTCTAGTAGAAAGTGAACAAATCGTTGAATACAATCAACCATTGTTCCGGATAAAGGAAGGGTAATCTATGACTGCATTAACGATCCAAGAAATCAAAGAAATCATTCCGCACCGCTACCCAATGTTATTGGTAGATCGCGTAGAAGAATTAGAAGAAGGTAAACGTGTTGTTGCCAAAAAAAATGTGACCATCAACGAACCATTCTTTCAAGGACACTTTCCTCACGAACCAGTGATGCCAGGTGTGTTGATCGTTGAAGCGATGGCACAAGCAGGTGCTGTTGCACTATTGTCCTTGCCTGATTTTAAAGGCAAAACTGCTTATTTTGGCGGTTTAGACAAAGCGAAATTCCGTAAAAAAGTCACACCAGGCGATACATTGATCTTAGAAGTAGAAATAATCAAAGTGAAATCTGCAGCTGGCATCGGCAAAGGGATTGCTTATGTTGACGGCAAAAAAGTCGCTGAAGCAGAATTAACTTTCATGATTGGATAGGTGAAAGATGTTTTCAAAAGTATTGATCGCAAACCGCGGTGAAATAGCCGTACGTATTATTCGCGCTTGTCGCGAACTAGGTATTCAAACGGTAGCTGTCTATTCGGAAGCAGATCGAGAAGCACTGCACACCGAACTTGCGGATGAAGCTATCTGTATTGGACCAGCAAAAGCAGCAGACTCTTATTTGGATGTACAGCAAATTTTGAGTGCAGCCATCGTTACGAAGGCTGAAGCGATTCACCCTGGATTCGGTTTTTTGTCAGAAAATAGCCGTTTTGCGGCGATGTGTGAAGAGTGCAATATTGTCTTTATCGGACCAAAAAGCGAAACGATCGATGCCATGGGAAATAAAATCAACGCCCGTCGATTGATGATCGAAGCCAATGTTCCCGTTATACCTGGCAGCGAAGGGGCAATATCCGATGTGACTGAAGCATTGACGATCGCTGAGGAGATCGGTTATCCAGTGATGTTGAAAGCCGCAGCGGGCGGTGGCGGAAAAGGGATCCGTAAAGTCATTGACAAAGAGTCATTGCCGCAACACTTCGCATCCGCGCAACAAGAAGCGAAGGCAGCCTTTGGCAATGATGAAATGTATATTGAAAAAATCGTATATCCAGCCCGACATATTGAAGTCCAAATTCTAGGTGATTCTTTTGGCTCGATCATTCATTTAGGTGAACGGGATTGCTCATTGCAGCGAAACAACCAAAAAGTTTTAGAGGAATCGCCATCTGTGGTGATTTCCGAAAGCAAGCGGGCCGAAATCGGATCAGCTGCTGTTCGAGCGGCTGAAGCCGTTTCTTATCGAAATGCCGGTACGATCGAATTTTTGATGTCCGATACAGGTGAATTCTATTTTATGGAAATGAACACCCGTATCCAAGTAGAACACCCAATTACCGAAATGGTCACCAATGTCGATCTCGTGAAAAAACAATTGGAGATTGCGAGCGGCGAGCCGCTTGGACTGAAACAAGAGGACATCAAAATGACTGGCGCTGCCATCGAATGTCGAATCAATGCCGAGAATCCAGCATTTAATTTCGCCCCATCTCCAGGTAAAATCAATAATCTGTTTCTACCAGCAGGAGGTCTAGGCGTGCGGGTGGATAGCGCCATGTACTCAGGGTACACGATTCCACCGTATTATGACTCGATGATCGCCAAAGTGATCGTTCACGGCGAAAATCGTTTTGAAGCCTTGATGAAAATGCAACGGGCTTTAACAGAACTTGTGACAGATGGTGTGATCACCAATGCAGAATTTCAAATGGATTTGATCAGCCATCCAAAAGTGATCGCAGGAGATTATACAACGGCCTTTTTACAAGAAGAATTTTTGCCAAATTGGTCACCTGAACAATAGGAGGGAAAATGAATGGCCTTATTCAAAAAGAAAAACTACATTCGTATCAATCCTAATCGTGGTCAATTGCCAACCAACGAACCAACAGTTCCAGATAATTTATGGGCGAAATGTCCTAGTTGCAAACGAACCTTATACACCAAGGAGATGGGGGCTGAAAAAGTATGTCCTCATTGTGGGTATAATTTTCGAATCAGCGCCTGGGAACGGATCGCGATCACTATTGATGAAAAGAGTTTCGACGAGTGGGATACAGATGTCGTAACAGAAGATCCCCTCGATTTTCCAGGTTACCAAGAGAAGATTGCCGTGATGCAAGAAAAGACGGGATTACATGAAGCGGTTTTGACAGGTGAAGCTAAGATCGAAGGCACATCCGTCGCAATCGGTATCATGGATGCCAATTTTATTATGGGCAGCATGGGAACTGTCGTCGGTGAAAAAATCACCCGCTTGTTTGAACGGGCAGTGGAAAAACAATTACCTATTGTCCTCTTCACTGCTTCAGGCGGTGCTCGGATGCAAGAAGGAATCATGTCCTTGATGCAGATGGCCAAGATCTCGGCAGCGGTCAAACGCCATAGCAATGCTGGCTTATTTTATCTGACGGTCTTAACAGATCCAACAACAGGTGGTGTGACTGCCAGCTTTGCGATGGAAGGCGATGTCATCCTAGCTGAACCGCAAGCGCTGATTGGCTTTGCCGGCCGTCGTGTGATCGAACAAACGATCCGTCAGGAATTGCCAGAGGATTTCCAGAAAGCAGAGTTTCTGCTGCAGCACGGTTTTGTTGATCAAATCGTGCCACGCACAGCATTAAAATCAAAGATCGATCATTTGATTCGGTTACACACAATGAAAGGGTGGGGCAGTCATGCATAAAACAGCAGATGAAATCGTTGAACTGGCCCGCCACAAAGATCGTCTTACTGCTCTGGATTACTTTGAATCCGTCTTTACTGACTTTGAAGAATTTCATGGTGATCGCTTATTTGGCGAAGATGAAGCTGTGGTAGGTGGGATTGCTTGTCTTGATGATAAACCAGTCACCGTCATCGGGATCCAAAAAGGCCGAAATTTGCCTGAAAATTTGAAACGCAATTTTGGCGCTCCCCATCCAGAAGGCTATCGTAAAGCCTTGCGTTTGATGAAGCAAGCCGAGAAATTTGGTCGACCAATCGTCACCTTGATCAATACTGCAGGGGCATTTTGCGGCATTGGCGCAGAAGAACGAGGCGAAGGCGAAGCAATCGCCCGCAATTTATTTGAGATGTCTGATCTGCGCGTACCGATCCTGGCAATCATCATTGGTGAAGGCGGCAGCGGTGGTGCGTTAGCATTGGCCCTAGGGGATGAGGTCTGGATGATGGAATACTCGATCTATGCGATCTTATCTCCTGAAGGCTTTGCTTCGATTTTGTGGAAAGATGGCAGTCGTGCCAAAGAAGCTGCCGGCTTGATGAAAATCACAGCCCACGAGTTGCAAGCATTAGGGGTAGTCGAGTCAGTGATTCCTGAAACACAAGGAGAAACAGCGTTGAGCAAGGAAGCAATCGCAGCGGATCTTAGACAAATGATCTCAAACAAATTAACTGCATTATCCGCATTGACTAAAGATGAGTTGATCCAGAAACGTTACCAGCGTTTTAGAAAATTTTAATGCAAAGACCTACTGATTACGGGCTATTTTCAGTAGGTTTTTTGCTGCCTAAAAGAGAGAAGCGCAGGTTTCGGCAATCAAACGCAATGAATAGTTATAAAATACTAAGATTATTTATTAAAATTTTTGTTTAAAAAAAGGTACTAATGTGATAATATGTATATATTCTGAATATACGAAGTATAAATTGTATAAATATTTGTTTTTGAGAAGGAGAATGGAAAATGAAAAAATTATTTGGCTCATTGATCGTATTGGCAGGCGTTTTGGTACTAGGTGCATGTGGAAGCAACGGTTCAAGCAGCTCAGACAGTTCAAGCGGCACAGCTTCAGCTGACAACCAATTGGAAGCAATCAAAGCTGCCGGGGTGATCAACGTAGCAACTTCAGCGGATTTTGCTCCATTTGAGTTTCATGCATTGATTGACGGCAAAGATCAGATCGTAGGCGCAGATATTGATTTAGTCAATGAAATAGCAGATCAATTAGGTGTCACTGTCAATATTTTAGATTTAGATTTCAATGCGGTATTGACAGCATTGCAACAAGGCAAAGCTGATATTGCTGTTTCAGGTATTTCGGCAACAGATGAAAGAAAACAAACTTTTGATTTTACGGATAATTATTTCACTCCCGAACAAAAATTAGTCATCAACAAGGACAACCAAGATGCTTACACATCGATCGACAGTTTAGCTGGGAAAAAAGTGGGTGCGCAAAAAGGTTCGATCCAAGAATCAATCGTTCAAAATCAATTGGCTGATTCACAACTCGTATCGATCGCCAAAGTACCGAATTTGATCAATGAATTGAAGCAAGGCTCCATTGATGGTCTGGTCTTAGAAAGTGCAGTAGCAGAGTCTTATGTTGCCCAAAATGATGATTTGATGGTGACTGATGTGGCATTAGAAGTATCCGCAGATGATTCATATGCCATTGCTTTACCTAAAGGCAGTACTGAATTACAGGCTGAATTGAATAAGATTTTGAAAGAATTGGATGAAAATGATACAATCAGCGAGTATGTACAAAAGAATACTGATTTAGCCAACGATAATGCAGCACAATAGATAGAACGGAGCAGAACAAATGATGGATTTATCCTTTTTAACGACGTATTACCCCTATTTTATTTCCGGTGTATTGATCACGATTGTCATCTCGATCATCACAGTGATTTTTGGCACGATTTTAGGCGTTTTATTGGCTTTGATGAAACTATCTAAAATCAACGTCTTGCGCTGGTTTGCCAATGCCTATATTGAGATCATCCGCGGGACACCAATGTTGGTTCAAATACTGATCGCCTTTGGTTTGCTGCAAGGAATCTTCTCCTTGCCAACGATTTCTTTTGGCGTACTAAGCTTAGACTTCGGCCGCTTACTGCCTGGTGTGATCGCATTGTCGTTAAACTCAGGCGCTTATGTTGCTGAAATCGTTCGTGCTGGGATCAATGCAGTTGATTTTGGTCAGTCTGAAGCAGCTGGTTCGTTAGGTTTGCGGCCAGCGCAAGCGATGCGCTATGTGATATTTCCGCAGGCATTGCGGAATATTCTGCCACCTCTGGGCAACGAATTTATCGTTTTGATCAAGGATTCATCGTTGTTGTCAACGATTGGCATCTATGAATTGATGAACAGTGCGCAAATCGTGGTGACCAGTTCCTTCCAGCCGCTGACACCTTTTTATGTTGCAGCTGTCATTTATTTCATTTTGACATTTACAACTTCACGCTTGTTGAACATGTGGGAAAAGAAATTGGGTAAAGGTTACCGTCGTTAAAAGGAGAAAAAAGATGATGTTAGATATCCAGGATTTACACAAAAGTTTTGGTGATAATCACGTATTAAAAGGCATTTCAACAACCATCAACCAAGGGGAGGTCGTCGTTGTGATCGGCCCTTCCGGTTCAGGGAAGAGTACCTTTTTGCGTTGTTTGAATCTATTAGAAGTGCCAACCAAAGGAACGATCATTTTTGAAGGAACGGATATTACCGATCCTAAAAATGATATTTATACAATGCGGGAAAAAATGGGGATGGTTTTTCAAAATTTCAATCTGTTTCCCAATCTTTCCGTATTAGATAATATTACGTTATCCCCTACTAAAGTAAAAAAAATGGCCAAGAAACAAGCTGAAACGTTGGCCAAGCAATTGCTTCAAGATGTCGGTTTACCTGATAAAGCTGACGCCTTTCCTCAGAGTCTGTCAGGCGGCCAAATGCAGCGAATCGCGATTGCCCGTGCTTTGGCGATGGAACCTGATGTGATGCTTTTTGATGAACCAACATCTGCTCTGGATCCTGAAATGGTTGGAGAAGTCTTAGGTGTGATGCAGCGTTTAGCGCAACAAGGCATGACAATGGTGATCGTGACACATGAAATGGGCTTCGCTAAAGAGGTGGCTGACCGCGTGTTGTTCATGGATCAAGGTGTCATCATGGAGGAAGGCACACCAGCTGAAATTTTTGATACCCCGCAGAATCCTCGTACGATCGACTTCTTGAGTAAAGTTTTATAATCCAGTGAAAAACATCCTGCGGGATGTTTTTTATTTTTGGGTAGCATACAGAAGTTGGCTTGCTTGCTAGTATTCATCCCGAATTTATTGTATAATTACAGGTTGAAGAGTCATTTTTATCATAGCTGTAACCAGAATAATTAAATAGAGGAGTTTCTATGTTTTCAAATTACAAACCAACTTGGATGGTGGATGCGATCTACAAGATCACTCCTAGCCAATTAAAAAAGCAAGGAATCAAAGGGATTTTGACTGACCTCGATAATACATTGATTGCATGGAACAACCCCGATGGCACGGAAGAACTTAAAAGCTGGCTATTGGAGATGAAGAATGCAGGTATTCCGGTGGTTGTCGTTTCCAACAACAATAGTGAGCGGGTGGCTAGAGCGGTCGCGCCATTTGGCTTGCAATATGTTCATCGTGCCTTGAAACCTTTCTCTCGAGGAATCAAGCAGGGCTATCAAATGTTAGGCCTGGAAAAAGAAGATGTTGTGATGATCGGAGATCAAATCATGACCGATGTCAAAGCCGCAAATGGCGCTGGGGTTCGCAGTATTTTGGTCCAGCCTGTCATTCCGACAGATTCTTGGAAAACCCAAATCAATCGTGCTGCTGAACGCAGGATCATGCATTATTTATTAAAACATAACCCAGAGTTAAAATGGCGTGGAGGAATTTAAATGACTGAAAGTAACGAAACAATCCATTGTATTGGATGTGGTGCACTGATCCAAACAACGACACCAAATGAATTAGGTTATACCCCTCAATCAGCATTAGAAAAAGGATTGGCTTCTGGAGAAGTATACTGCCAGCGTTGTTTTCGTTTGCGTCACTATAACGAAATCCAAGATGTTGCACTGACAGACGATGATTTTTTGCGTTTGCTGAATGAGATTGGTCAAAAAGATGCCTTGATCGTCAATGTGGTAGATATTTTTGATTTCAACGGCTCCTTGATTCCCGGCTTGCATCGCTTTGTTGGGGATAACCCAGTCTTGTTAGTCGGAAATAAAGTTGATATCTTACCGAAGTCCTTAAAGAAATCAAAGATGAAACAATGGATGAAAGAACGTGCCCATGAAGCTGGTCTTCGACCTGTGGACGTTTTGCTGACTAGCGCGAAAAAAGCTGGCGAAATGGAAGATCTGTTGACAATGATCGAAAAGTATCGTGAAGGTCGGGATGTTTACGTGGTTGGTGTGACCAATGTGGGGAAATCAACATTGATCAACCAAATCATCAAACAAACCGCCGGCGTCCAAGAATTGATCACCACTTCCAGATTCCCTGGTACGACGTTGGATAAAATCGAGATTCCATTAGATGACGGTCATTTCTTGATTGATACACCGGGCATCATCCATCGACATCAAATGGCCCATTATTTAGGAAAACAAGATTTGAAAATTGCAGCACCAATGAAGGAAATCAAACCGAAAGTGTATCAGTTGAACCCTGAGCAGACCCTGTTCTTAGGCGGTTTGGCCCGTTTTGATTTCGTTCAAGGTGAGCGCAGTTCCTTTGTGGCCTATGTGGCTAATGATGTAGAGATTCATCGCACAAAACTTGAAAAAGCAGATGCCTTTTATCAAAAACATGTCGGCGGTCTGTTGCAACCGCCTCGTCAAGACGAAGTCGAAGCTTTCCCAGAGTTGGTCCGATTTGAGTTTTCGATCAAAGACAAAACGGACATCGTTTTTGCCGGCCTTGGCTGGATCACAGTCACCAAACCATGCGTGATCGCAGGTTGGGCGCCAAAAGGTGTCGATGTCATCAGAAGAAAAGCATTAGTATAAGAAAGAAGGAAGAACATGGAATTAAGAGGAAAACAAAAAAGATTTTTGCGCAGCGAAGCGCATCATTTAAATCCGATTTTTCAAATCGGCAAGGGCGGATTGAATGAGGCCATGATCTTCCAAATCGCAGAAGCATTGGAAAAACGTGAATTGATCAAAGTTTCTTTGTTGCAAAACACGGATGAAGTAGCCGAAGAAGCGGCGCTTGCGATCCAAGAACACATTCATTGCGAGATCGTTCAAATCATCGGACGAGTGATCGTCTTGTTCAAACCTTCAAGTAAAGAAAAATATCAAACGATCTCTGCAAAAGTTCGTTCGATATAGGAGGCATCGGCATGCAAGGACATTCATTTGGCAAGGTACAGACCGTTGCAGCGCTTCAAAGCGCACAACATGTACCAAAGAAACAAGTGGGCATTCTTGGCGGCAACTTTAATCCAGTGCATTATGCACACTTGGTCATGGGAGAACAAGTAGGACAAGCATTAGGATTAGAAAAGGTCTATTTCATGCCCGAATATTTACCACCGCATATTGACGAGAAAGAAACGATTCCTGCTGTGCACCGGTTAGCGATGCTGGAATTAGCTATCGCGGACAATCCGCTATTTGCTGTTGAAACAATCGAATTGGCAAGAAAAGGCAAAAGCTATACAGTGGAGACGATGCGGGAATTGACTGCACTGCATCCAGATACAAATTATTACTTTATAATTGGTGGCGATATGGTACAGTATTTGCCTAAATGGCATCAGATTGATGAATTGATGCAATTGGTGACCTTTGTTGGTGTACGCAGACCGGGATATCCAATTGAAAGCGACTATCCAATCATTTGGATCGATGTACCATTGATGGATGTCAGTTCCACCACAATTCGTAAGAAAGTGGAACAAGGTTGTTCGGTACGGTATTTATTGCCGGAAAATGTGTTACACTATATTCAAGAAAAGGAGCTGTATTTGGATGATGTCTAGTCATTATACACATGCTGAGCGAGAAGCGTTGATGCAAAAAGTGCAAATGCAAATGAGCAACAAACGATTCCAGCATGTATTGGGCGTTGAAAAAACAGCAGTTGCCTTAGCAGAAATATATGGTGCATCACCCATCAAAGCCAGTATCGCTGCATTGACCCATGACTATGCCAAAGAACGCAGTGATGATGAATTTATACAAGTGATTCGTCAAAATGGCTTTGATTTAGATTTATTGCACTGGAACAATGCCATTTGGCATGGTATTGTGGGTGCAGATTTTGTTCAAAGAGAATTGTCGATCGATGATGAAGAGATTCTCCAAGCCATTCGACTGCATACGACCGGTGCTGCTGACATGGGTTTGCTGGATAAAATTATTTATGTGGCAGATTACATCGAACCTGGCCGCAACTTTCCGGGCGTCGAAGAAGCCAGAGAAATTGCGTTAGTCGATTTGGACAAAGCCGTTGCTTATGAAACAAAACATACACTGCTGCACTTGATCAATCAAGAAGCAGTCATTTACCCAAAAACGATCGAAACATACAATCATTGGGTAGCTAACTTTAGGAGGGAATTACCATAGAAAGTCAGAAAATATTAGAAATCGCAGTTCGTGCCGCTGATTCGAAACATGCAGAGGATATCATGGCATTAGATGTACGAGAAATTTCACTTTTGGCAGATTACTTTGTGATCTGTTCAGGGAATAGTGAACGTCAGATCAACGCGATCATTGATGAAGTCTTAGACAAAGAAGAAGAAAATCATGTTGACGTTCGCCGTGTGGAAGGAAAAGATGGCGGTAAGTGGGTCTTGATCGACTTAGGCGATGTCATTGTCCATGTGTTCAATGCCTCAGAACGTGCCTTTTACAATTTAGAAAAACTTTGGTCAGATGCACCGCTTGTGGATCTTAACGAATGGGTCGTGGCGTAATGGCTTACGAAACCTTCGCATTTGTCTATGACGAAGTAATGGATTCCAGTCTCTATAAAAAGTGGCTGGATTTTTCTTGCCGTCATTTAGGAGAACGGAAACAAATCATGGAGCTGGCTTGCGGAACTGGTGCTTTGGCAGTGGAATTTGCCAAAGCTGGCTATCAAGTAACAGGGCTAGATCTATCTGAAGAGATGCTGATGATTGCAAGTCAAAGAGCACAAGCGGAAAATGTGTCGATCCAATTCGTTGAAGGGGATATGCTTGATCTCGTTGATGTTGGCCAGTACGAGGCTATTACTTGTTATTCCGATTCACTTTGTTACATGGAAGATGCGCAGAGCGTGCAGCAAGTATTCGATGGTGTCTTTGAATCGTTGGTGGAGGATGGCGTCTTTTTGTTTGATGTCCATTCCACGTATCAAATCGATGAGGTCTTTCCAGATTACAGCTATCATTATCAAACGGATGACTTTGCTTTCTTATGGGAAAGCTACCAAGGAGAAGTTGAGCATAGTATCGAGCATTTCTTGACTTTCTTCGTTCAAGAAGACAATGGACAGTTCAACCGTCTGGATGAATTACATCAAGAACGAACGTATCCTTTAGAAACTTATATCAGAATGTTAGAAAATGCCGGTTTCTCTGCTGTTTCTTGTTATGCAGACTTTATCGATGTTGAACCAAATGAAAAAAGTCGTCGCTGGTTCTTTGTTTGCCATAAATGATCGTTGTTCATCGTAAGGAGGCGTGTATAGATGCAAGCATGTGGCATTATCGTTGAATACAATCCATTCCATAATGGCCATCGCTATCATATCGAGCAAGCCAAAAGCAAGACAGGTGCTGATGTCGTTGTTGCGGTCATGAGTGGGAATTTTTTGCAAAGAGGCGAGCCAGCGGTGATCGATAAATGGCAAAGAGCACAAGCAGCGTTGGCCAATGGCGCCGATCTCGTCGTCGAACTGCCTACTGCTTGGGCCGTTCAGCCTGCTGATTTGTTCGCGTCAGGCGCTGTGTCTCTGTTACAAGCACTCAGATGCCAATGGTTGTGCTTTGGCACAGATGCACAAGCACCTTTTGATTATCAGGCATTTGCGCAGTTTGAAGAACGCCATCGTGAAGAAATCAATGCAGATTTTCAACGATTAGACAAAGCGAATGCTACTTATAATGAGAGAATGGACACAGTACTCAGCAGGTTATATCCTGCCTACGCTGCACATAGTAAGCAACCGAACCATATTCTAGGTATGGAATATGCAAAGGCGTTATTGCACTACGATGTACCAATGGAGATCGTTGCGATTGCAAGGAAAGCTGCTGCCTATCATTCTGAAGCGTTACATCATGCATCCATCGCAAGTGCAACTGCGATCCGCAAAGGGATAAAAAACAATACTGATATCGCCTCTTTTGTGCCAATCCAAACGTATAAAAACCTACAGGGGAACGTGGTTGATTGGCAGGCATTTTGGCCGCTGCTGCACTATCAGATCATGGTGATGCCCTTACATGAAATGGCGCAAATTTACCAAATGGTCGAAGGATTAGAGTATCGGATCAAAGCATGTGCGCAAACTGCCCGTAGTTTTGACGATTTTATCCAACAACTAAAAACCAAACGGTATTCCCTTGTTCGCTTGCAGCGCTTGCTGTGTTATGTATTGTTTCAAATTACAACAGATGAGATGACAGAAGCACAAAAGCAGCCCTATATTCGTGTTCTAGGCTATACTAGCCAAGGACAAGCATACCTCAAACAGATCAAGGCAGATCTATCTATGCCCTTAGTGGCGAAGTTTGGTAAAAAAGAAGGAACACAGTATGCACTTTCTTTGAAAGTGGATCAAGTGTATCAATTGGCGAGTCAACAAATCAGAGAACAGAATTTTGGCCGTAAGCCGCTTTTTATTCCGAATGAGAAAAAAAGCTTCACATAAGCTGATTTGGCAAGTATAATAAATAGGGATTTTTAAAAACTAGAAAGCGAAGTGAAATCATGGGTCGTAAATGGGCAAATATCGTAGCGAAGAAAACAGCTAAAGATGCAAACAATAGCCGAGTTTATGCAAAATTTGGAATCGAAATCTACGCGGCAGCAAAATCAGGTGATCCTGATCCTCATGCGAACCAAAAATTGCGCTTTGTCATTGAACGTGCCAAAACTTATAATGTGCCAAAACACATTATTGACAGAGCCATCGAAAAAGCCAAAGGTTCTGGCGACGAACAGTATTCAGAATTGAGATACGAAGGCTTTGGTCCTAATGGCTCAATGGTCATCGTGGATACATTGACCAACAATGTCAATCGGACAGCTGCAGATGTGCGGGCAGCCTTTGGGAAAAATGGCGGCAATATGGGTGTTTCAGGTGCGGTTGCGTACATGTTTGACAACACCGCTTTATTCGGTTTTGCCGGAAACGATGCGGATGAAGTGCTTGAATACTTGATGGACAAAGAAATCGATGTCCGAGATGTAATCGAAGAAGATGGACAAATCATCGTTCATGGCGAACCAAGTGATTTCCATGCGATTCAAGAAGCCTTGAAAGAAAAAGGTGTGACTGATTTTACAATTGCTGAAATGCAAATGATTCCGCAAACCGAAGTAGTTTTGACCGGTGAGGACTTAGAAAAATTTGAAAAAATGATCGATGTTTTAGAAGATCTAGAAGATGTGCAAAATGTCTATCATAATGTTGCGGACGCAGAAGAATAACGATCCTTTTCAGAGCGAACGTTTGTGATACCGTTGACCAGTCAAGTGTATACTTGGCTGGTTTTTTTTTATTTGCCATAGGGATGTCATAAAAAAATCTTACGTTAAATAAAAAAATATTTCGTCGACCCGCTGTCTTTTCTGTTGGTTTCCGGCTGTTTTATATGTTATGATTTAGGCATTAGAGAATGCATAGTGCAAGGAGGCAGACATGGAAGAAAAAATAGTTTTAGAACCATTCAACCGCATTTTAAGCGGTTATGAAAAGCTTGCAGAAGTGTCTGTTTCAGTGGCTGACTGTTCCGCTTTATGTCGAAAGTATCAAAAGTTTGGTGTGGAAGGCTATCGTCTCGGCGGCTATCGCGGGGCAACCTATTTAAATCGTTATTTAAATGTGACTGTCGATCGGGCGCCATTATTGATTTATAAAAAGCAATTTTTGATTCCATTGGTTTTTCGCCAGACAGAAGCTTCGGAACAACTTTTTTTGGAAGACTATCGAATGGAAGGGTTTTTCTTGCTTTTAGAGTGGTTATTGCTTCATCGACCCGAAAAAGCCATCATTGATTTTCAAAAAAGCCGTGGCATCCAGCCAAATAAAGAATATGTCATTGACAGCTCATTTATCGCCTTTCGCTTGACGGAAATTTTAGATGGAGCGGGTTTTCCCCTTAGCCGTTTTCAAACCATTGAGGCGTTTAGTGATTGGAATCGTACCTATAAATTGATCGACAATGGCAGTATTGGTCGGCACAGCAAAATTTTTGATCCTGAGAATGCTGAAAATATCGCTGAATTGCAAATGATCTTATCGATCGTTGGCTTGCGTTATCCGGAAATGCACTTATTTATTGGTGAATTAAAAGGGTAAAAACATCATTCAATCTTGTCCGTAGCAGATGCAAAGATTGACTGATGTTTTTTTGTTCTATATCAATGAGGTCGGAGGGAAATTGTTTCATTCATTTGGACAGTAGCGTCACATTCCCATATAACAGGAGGTGCCTTCCATTAACAAAAAGCTAGACTCTCACTTTCGGACGCGCGCGCAAATCGTCTACTTGTTCGTCTAATGTGGTCAAAATATGTTGGTAATCCTGATGAAAAATAGTAAAAAGCTGTGCATAGGCATGATAATCTTTGATGATTTTTTTCTTATGCAGGGGAAGTTCTTTTTGATCAAAAAAAGTTTGGAGAGAGTGCAGTAGTTCAGACCAAGCATGCAAGTGTTCGATGGTTTCTTGTAAATGAAAGATGTCTTGATAGATAATTTCTTTAACGGGTTGCTGCTTCTTCGTGACCAGTGTCATTTCTTGTGTGTCCGCCATGATTGCCGCCCCTTTATTTTTGATAGCTTAATTATATCTGTATTTCAGATATAATTCAATATCTATATTCCAGATATTTATAATAAAAATGGGTGATGATCATGAAATATGAAAATATACGTTCAATAAGAGAAGACAACGATATTACACAACGGGAAATGGCCGCGTTTCTAAATGTCTCTCAAAATACATACTCTCAATATGAAACAGGCAAGATCGAGTGGACCGCACCAACATTGATCAAAATCGCAGAATATTTTGATGTAAGTGTCGACTATTTGCTCGATCGAACAAAAGAAAAATAGCTCCAAGGCATTTTTAAGTGCTGATTTTGCATTGGATGAATAGCCATTCACGACATAAGACAAAGCGATACGTACCAAATGTTTAAAGCCCTTTGCGAAGCCAAGGGCTTTTTTGTCGATAAGGGTTAATGGAAAAGTATGAAGTGAAATCAAAGTTTTTTTCATAGATAAAATGAACATGGGACTGAAGAATCAAAACGGATTCCTCAGTCCCATGAATGATAGAAGTATGGGTACTATTTATATTTCTATTGAGCGATAGCTTGATAGGTTGTTGGGTTTGCTTTGTCTAAAATCGGCAACTGCTGGTCTGCGATCACCGTCAATTGATGCATGGCGCGGGTCGCCATCGTATAAAAAATCAATTGGTCTTGCGGTGCATCGAAAGTCGCATTTGGTGTCCACACAATCACTTGATCGAATTCCAGACCCTTTGCCAGGAAAGCAGGGAAGATCATGACGTTGCGCTTCATGAAGTCTTCTTCGGAGATAATCAACTGGACGTTGTCTTGGCTGCTAGGGGCCAATTGCTGATACAATTTCTGGCAATCCGCTGCTGTCTTACAGATGATCGCTGTCCGCCACTGTTGATTGTTGACAGCGTCACTGATTTTGTCCTCAAGTAAAGTGTAAGATGCAGCAGTAGAGGCAGCTGTGACCACAGTTGGCAAGTCTCCCCCGCGGGCAGTCAGTTCAACTTGGTCATCGCCAGTCAGAAATTGGTTCGCGAAATCAGTGATTTCTTTGGTTGAACGGTAGCTGGTTTTTAATTGATACCTTTTGACACTATCTTGAGGGAAGAGGTCATCCAGGGAGCCGACGATCGATTCATTGTCATATACTTTTTGATTTAAATCGCCACAAAGTGTGATGCCCGCTTTTGGATACAATTGTCGCAGCATGGCTACTTGTGCTGGAGGGAAATCCTGCATTTCATCAATAAAGATAAAACGCGCCTTTTCTTCCACATGGATTGGATAAAGCTGTTTGATCAACAAGAAGAATAAAACGGCGTCTTCTTGTTTTAATCGGCGCTGACGCAAGTCTTGTTTGATGGCAAGCATTGATTCCTGCCAGGTTTCTGCTGATATATCCGTATGTTTCTGAACTGTTGCCAAAACTGATTGTAAAAAATGGAGATATTGTTTCGGCTGGTTGATAAATTGAAACTGTTTGACGCCGCGGGTCAATGAACGGAATTTTTTGCGGACGATCTGCTGTCGTAGTTTCTTACGCATCCGCCGCTCATTTTCTTCTGAATACTCTTGATGTGGATCATTGGCAAAGGCTTGTTGCAGTTGTTCTTCAACTTCTTCTTTGACCCAATCTTTCTTGGCTTCATCTTTTTCTAACCCAGCGACTTTCTTCAGAAGCTTTGTTTGCAGCAGCTGGCTTCTTTGATAGATAGGCAGCTCATCGTTGGTATCTTGGTACCACTGTCTGATTTGTTCTTTAGTGATATAAGTTTGTCCTTGGATTTTTAGGTCTCTAAACATCGGACCGATCGGCGCGATCGCCTGTACATATTGCTGGATTTTTTTGACCAGCGTCAAGCTGCTTTTTAATTTTTCGATCGCATCATCATCACCACTCAAAAAATTGGCTTCTTGCTGGGTTTCTTTGGTCACTTCAAATCCTCTTAGTATCAATTGCAGGAAATGATGGAAGGTGCGGGTGGGCACTTCGCTTTCACCTAATGAAGGCAGAACCATAGAAATATAATCTGAGAATAAATGGTTTGGTGAAAACAAGAGCACTTGTTTCTCATCCAGCCATTTGCGGTTGCGATAAAGCAGGTAAGCAACACGTTGCAGCAGTGCAGACGTTTTGCCACTTCCGGCAATCCCTTCAATCAACAAGAAGCGGTTATTTGTATCGCGAATGATCTGATTTTGGGCTTTTTGGATCGTGGAAACAATGTTGCGCATCTGTGAAGAAGACGCATCATCTAAGATTTCTAGTAGAAATTCATCGTTGATGATCTCTGAGGTATCAACCATCGACTGTAATTGGCCGTTTTGGATCTTGAATTGACGTTTCAAAAGTAAATCGACTGTAAAGCGGTCAGTATCTGTTTCATAAAATGTTTCACCCAATTCGCCTTCATAATACAAGTTGGCGATCGGTGCCCGCCAGTCGATGACAATTGTTTCTTCATCTTTATCTCGTAATGAGGCGATACCTAGATACAGGGTTTCCGTTTCTGTTTCTTCTTGGAAATCGATCCGAGCGAAATAAGGGTTGTTGGCCATCGTACTTAAGGTTTTGACCCGTTTTTCTTGTGATTCTGCTGTCTGATATTTGATAAGCAGTTCTTGTTCATGTTGCTGATATTCAATGACAGATTCATAGAAGGCTTCACTATCGCCACCTCGAATTTTTTTATCAGCGATTTCTTTTAATTGATCTTCCATCTTATTCGCAAGTTCTTGTTTTTGCTGCGAAAGGATCGTTTGTTCTTTATGGATCAATGCAATGGTTTCATCGATATGTTGTTGTTCTTTTTGACGTTCGTTCACTAGGGATCCTCCTTAAAAAAATTGCGACATAAAATTATAGCATATAAAAGGAGCTGTTGTCGTTAAAAAATAAAAAGTGTGCTAAACTTTTAAGAAAGCAATAGATTTCCTTGCCCTTGCCAGAGAATTGGCCTGAATGGATCAAAGAATATCACGGATTCACCAGATAAAAACCCACGTAAAGGAGTCAAAAAAATGACAGACATATCTATGGAAAATCACCACACTTTTCAAGCGAAGGTGACTGATTTTTGGCAGAGGTTTTTGCAGAATCATCCTGGTTTACCATCTGACTTAATGTATGAAGAACCTTGGGCTTTTGGAAATTCTTCGGAAATGGCAGAAGAATTGGCACAGCTCGTCTTGATTGGTAAGAAAACTGCCACCACCTCGGCAGCCGCATTGTATACGATCGAGAATGAGCCGTTACCTAAAGCTGATACATACAGTATTTTATTGAATGGACAACAAGAACCCTGCGCGGTCATTTATACGGAAACAGTCACGATCGTTCCTTTCGATGAAGTCACAGCAGCATTTGCTTACAAAGAAGGCGAAGGGGACCGTTCTTTAGCATACTGGCGCGAAGTGCATGAAGCTTTCTTTCGTCAAGCATATCAAGCAGCAGGATTAGCATTTGATCATCAGATTCCTTGTGTATGCGAAACCTTTCGCTGCTTATATCAGGCTTAAAGACGAGAGGTTCTTGTAAAAGGGAAGAAAAAAGGTGTATACTGATGAAAATCAAAGGAGGTCGTTACCATGCCATTTATTCATGTCGAATTAGTAGAGGGCCGCTCAGAAGCGCAATTGAGTGCCATGATGAAAGATATTACCGAAGCTGTTCATAAAAACACTGGCGCGCCAAAAGAACATATCCATGTGATTGTCAACGAAATGAAAAAAGGTACTTATGCAGTGAACGGTGATTGGAAATAAGTGCTTGCATTTTTTTGCTATGAGTGGTTTAATTAAGCCATAATTGATTGATAAAAAAGACAGCTGATCTTGAGAGTCTTCGATAAGAGAGGGAAATGCTTGCTGAAAGTTTCCTAGAAGAAAACCAAAGGATGACCACTTTTTTTGACCTTTGTTGAAACAAAGGCGGTCGTACCGTTAACACGTCCAAGGAAAACAAATCGTTTTCAAACATTAGGTGGAACCACGAGTGATCGTCCTAGTATCTTCATAGATACTAGGACTTTTTTTATTCAATCAAAACTATAAAGGAGGACATATTCATGTCATTATCAATTACATTTCCAGATGGTGCTGTCAAAGAATTTCCAGTGAACGTAACCACTAAGGAAATTGCTGAAAGTATTTCAAAAAGTCTAGCCAAAAAGGCGTTGGCTGGCAAAGTCAATGGACAATTGATCGATTTAGATCGACCAATCGACGCAGATGCCTCAATCGAAATCGTTACACCGGACCATGAAGATGCATTGCAGTTATTGCGTCACTCAAGCGCTCATTTGATGGCACAAGCCATGCGTCGCCTCTATCCATCAATTCATTTCGGTGTAGGTCCAGCGATTGACAGTGGCTTTTATTACGATACGGATAATGGAGAAAATCCAGTGACTGCGGAAGATTTACCAGCAATCGAAGCTGAAATGATGAAAATCATCAAGGAAAATCTGCCAATCGAGCGCCGTGTGTTGACAAAAGCAGAAGCCCTAGAGGTGTTTGCAGAAGATCCTTATAAAGTCGAACTGATCAGTGATCTGCCAGAGGACGAAACAATCACAGCGTATCAACAAGGAGAGTTTGTTGATTTATGCCGTGGCCCCCATGTCCCTTCGACTGGACGGATCCAAGTTTACAAATTATTGTCAGTAGCAGGAGCCTATTGGCGCGGCAATTCGGACAATCAAATGATGCAGCGGATTTATGGTACAGCCTTTTTTGACAAAAAAGATTTGAAAGAATTTATCCGGTTGCGTGAAGAAGCCAAAGAACGGGATCATCGCAAATTAGGTAAAGAGCTTGATTTGTTTATGTTATCGCCTGAAGTCGGCGCAGGTTTGCCATTCTGGTTGCCAAAAGGCGCAACCATCAGACGGACGATCGAACGATATATTGTCGACAAAGAAGTCAGCTTAGGTTATCAACACGTCTATACACCGATCATGGCCAATGTTGATCTCTACAAAACTTCTGGACACTGGGATCACTATCATGAAGACATGTTCCCACCAATGGATATGGGCGATGGCGAAATGCTTGTGCTGCGTCCTATGAACTGTCCGCATCATATGATGGTCTATAAAAATGATATCCATTCATATCGCGAATTGCCAATTCGTATCGCTGAATTAGGCATGATGCATCGTTATGAAAAATCTGGCGCATTATCTGGTTTGCAACGGGTACGGGAAATGACCTTGAATGATGGCCATACGTTTGTTAGACCGGACCAAATCAAAGAAGAATTCAAACGAACATTGGACTTGATGGTCGAAGTCTATAAAGATTTCAACGTCACAGACTACCGTTTCCGTTTAAGCTATCGCGATCCTGAAAACAAAGAAAAATACTTTGATGACGATGCAATGTGGGAAAATGCCCAAGTGATGTTAAAAGAAGCCATGGATGAATTGAGATTGGATTATTTCGAAGCAGATGGTGAAGCAGCATTTTATGGTCCAAAACTAGATGTGCAAGTCAAAACAGCTTTAGGTATGGAAGAAACGCTTTCGACGATCCAATTAGACTTCTTGCTGCCAGAACGCTTTGATTTGACTTATGTAGGCGAAGATGGCGAAAATAACCGTCGTCCAGTCGTGATCCATCGCGGGATCGTTTCAACAATGGAACGCTTTGTTGCCTATCTAACAGAAGTTTACAAAGGCGCATTCCCTACTTGGTTGGCGCCGATCCAAGCATCGATCATTCCAGTGTCAGTGGAGGCCCATAGTGATTATGCTTATGAAATCAAAGAACGTTTGCAAGCACATGGCCTGCGGGTAGAAGTCGATGACCGCAATGAAAAAATGGGATACAAAATCCGGGCGTCGCAAACACAAAAAATTCCGTATCAAATCGTTGTTGGTGATCAGGAAGTCAATGATGCGACTGTCAACATCCGTCGCTACGGAAGCAAGGAAACCCATGTTGAAGAGTTGAATCTCTTTGTAGACGCAATGGCTGCGGAAGTGAAGAATTATAGCCGGGTTTAATTGGATGAATCATTGTCCGCTAAAATGAAGTGAAAGACAGAAATCATCATGGTTTCTGTCTTTTTTTCATCAATGTTTTTAGTAAATGCAGCTAAATCATCGTCTAACGCTTTCTTCTTCATCCAAATCAGGTATAATTAATGAAAGAATTGAAAAGTTGTTTAGGAGGCGTTTGATTTGGGTGGAAATTATGTAAGGCAACAACGTTCTATTTTAATGGTCATTTTACTAACGATCGTGACCTGTGGTATTTACTATTTTTATTGGTTTTATCAAACCACAAAGGAATTGACAGAATACAGTGAGGATTATCGACTCTCTCCAGGACTCTCCATCGTCCTAACGATCGTGACCTGCGGCTTCTATCAGATCTATTGGTGGTATCGTATCGCAGATATCTTTATCAGTGCGCAGCAAAAAGCGAAATACCCTCGTCTCAATGACAATAAGATCTTGTTCGTGGTCTTGACTTTGTTTGGCTTGGATATCATCAATATGGCGATCCTGCAATCAGATATGAATCAGCTTTGGGAAAAAGCGGATCAAACCATTCCGAACCAAGCTGCAGACTTCGATGATTGGACAGACTATTGATTTGTCCATTTAAAGCAGTGACTGGTTTGCCTTGCCCTGGTTGTGGGATGACTAGGGCATTTTTACATCTTGCAGATGGGGATATAGCAGGGGCCTTTCACTTTCATCCATTATTTTGGCTCGTTCCGATTTTGATCGTGGTCATGATTTTTAAACACAAACCGCTGATTGCAAAGATCTATCGCAATCAAAGATTCTGGTTAGGTACAATGATGTTGGTCGTTTCAGTTTATATCGCTCGTCTGGTTCTCTATTTTCCTCATCAAGCCCCGTTGGATCTCGATGCCGATGCCGTGATTCCACGATTGATTTCAAGTTTGTTTTGAGCCAAGAAATGGGGATCGATCAGTTGCTTGAATTGGGATGAAATCTTTAAGAAATCCTATTTTATTTTCAGAAAAACCGCGATAAATGCGCCAATAGTTGAAAGTAGCTGGATTTTGTGTTATATTAACAATGTAATGATACTTAGAGTGAGTGAGCGGTTTTTTCGCTCACTCTTTTTAATGGAATGAAGTTCGTTTCGATGAGAACTAAAGGAGGCGATGTTGTGTGAGTACAGTAGTGGAAACCGTCACTGAAATCGTGACACCAATTCTGGATGCACAAAATTTTGAGTTAGTTGAAGTGGAGTTTGTCAAGGAAGGCAAAAGCTGGTTTTTGCGGGTATTTATTGATAAAGAAGGCGGCATTGATATTGAAGAATGTGCCTTTGTCAGTGAACATTTGAGTGAACAGCTTGATCAAATCGAACCCGATCCAATTCCACAAGCTTATTTTTTGGAAGTTTCTTCCCCTGGGGCGGAACGTCCGCTTAAGAAAGAAGCCGATTATCAACGAGCTGTCGGAGAATATATCCATATTTCTTTATATCAGCCTGTCGATGGAGAAAAACAATTTGACGGATTTTTGCAATCTCTTGACGAAAATCAACTGGTCATCAAGACACGTGTCAAAACCAGAGAAAAAGAACGGACGATCGAACGGAAAAACATTGCCAAAGCTCGTTTAGCCATTCAATTTTAATCACGGAGGAATGAAAGAATCATGAGTAAAGAAATGTTGAATGCATTGGATGCATTAGAAGCAGAGAAAGGCATTTCAAAAGAGATCGTTATTGATGCATTAGAAGCAGCATTGGTATCCGCTTATAAACGCCATTACGGTCAAGCACAAAATGTTGAAGTAGAATTTGACCAAAAAAAAGGCAATATCCATGTGTATGCGGTCAAAGAAGTAACTGAAGAAGTGATGGACTCGCAATTGGAAGTGTCGTTAAAAGAAGCGATGACGATCAATCCAGCATATGAGATCGGGGACAAAATCCGTTTTGAAGTCACACCAAAAGATTTCGGCCGGATCGCTGCCCAAACAGCGAAACAAGTGATCTTGCAACGTGTGAGAGAAGCTGAACGCAACATTATTTATAATGAGTTCAGTGCCTATGAAAAAGATATTTTACAAGGAATCGTTGAACGACAAGACAATCGCTATATCTATGTAAATTTAGGTAAGATCGAAGCTGTGTTATCAAAACAAGACCAAATGCCAAATGAATTCTATCAAGCACATGATCGGATCAAAGTATTTGTTTCTCGTGTTGAAAATACCTCTAAAGGGCCTCAGGTCTTCGTTAGCCGCAGTCATCCAGATTTATTGCGCCGCTTATTTGAGCAAGAAGTACCTGAAGTATATGATGGTACAGTTGAGATCGTCAGCATTGCTAGAGAAGCCGGCGATCGTGCAAAAGTCGCTGTTCGTTCATTTGATGCCAATGTTGATCCTGTGGGCACTTGTGTTGGACCTAAAGGTCAACGGGTCCAAGCGATTGTCAATGAGTTAAAAGGTGAAAATATGGACATTGTCGAATGGAATGAAGATCCAGCAATTTTCATCGCCAATGCCTTGAACCCTGCAGAAGTGAGCGATGTGATTTTTGATGTAGAAAATCCACGCGCATGTACAGTCGTTGTTCCAGATTACCAACTATCATTAGCGATTGGTAAACGTGGCCAAAATGCACGATTGGCTGCCAAATTGACTAGCCATAAAATCGATATCAAGTCTGAATCAGATATGGAAGAATTTTATGCGAAATTAGATGAAGGTGATTATATCGATGAATATAACCCTGAAGAAGGCAACAATGAAGCTGTCGACGAAACGCTTGCAGCAGAAGAAGCAGTCGATGAAGCCATTGTTGCATCTGATATGACAGCAGATGATTACGAAAACATCGATTTTGACGAAAAATAGGTGAGGTGACATCGTCATGAAAAAACGAAAAGTTCCGTTGCGCAAATCAGTGGTTTCCGGTGAAATGCTGCCAAAGAAGGAAATGTTGCGGATCACTCGTTCCAAAGAAGGTGTTGTTTCTATGGATCCAACAGGTAAAATGCCTGGTCGCGGCGCATATATCGCGATCGATCCAGCAGAAGCACAAAAAGCTTGGGACAAGAAAATCCTCGATCGCGTGTTAGAAGCTAAATTGACGGATGAATTTTATCAAGAACTGCTAGAATACGTAACCCATCAAAAAGCGCGAAAAGAGTTATTTGCAAATGAATAAAACGAAAGCATTAAATATGTTAGGACTAGCCATGCGGGCTGGGAAAATGGTCACGGGTGAAGAAATGACGTTGAAAGAGATTCGCAATGAAAAAGCGGCTTTGGTCATTCTTGCAAGTGATGCTGGTAAAAATACACAAAAGAAAATCAAGGACAAAAGTTCTTATTACGAAATTCCGCTCCTAGATGTATTTTCTACTGATGAAATCAGTGCTGCCATTGGGAAACCAAGAATGGTGATAGGCATCTTAGATCAAGGATTTGCAAGGAAGGTGCAGGAATTAATATTAGGTTAGGAAGGTGATTGCATGGGGAAAAAAAGAATTTACGAACTTGCAAAAGAATGGAATAAATCGAGTAAAGAGATTGTCGAAAAAGCACAATCTTTAGGCTTTGATGTGAAAAATCATATGGGCGCCATCTCAGATGGAGAGGCAAAAACGTTGCAGCAGTCATTGGGCAGCAAACCAAATGATCGATCATCAGTAAAATCAACTCCCGCAAATCAGAAACCAGCCAACCAGCCAGAAAAACAAGAACAAAAGAAGTTTAAAACGCAAAGAAATAATCCTAACTTCCAAAACCGTCACAACAATCAAAATCAACAACGTTCCACTGCAAGCAATCAACGTCCTTCTGGTCAAGGACAAGTGGAGCGCAGCAACAATGCAGAAAATCAACAACGGCCAAATAACCAAGGAAGTCAAAGTCGAGTGAATAACCAAAATAATCGAAACACCCAAGGACAACAAAATCGTCCAACAAACCAAGGACAACAAAACCGTCCAACAAACCAAGGACAACAAAACCGTCCAGCAAACCAAGGACAACAAAACCGTCCAGCGAACCAAGGACAACAAAACCGTCCAGCAAACCAAGGACAACAAAACCGTCCAGCAAACCAAGGACAACAAAACCGTCCAGCGAACCAAGGACAACAAAACCGTCCAGCAAACCAAGGACAACAAAACCGTCCAACAAACCAAGGACAACAAAATCGTCCAGCAAGCAATAATCAAGGGGCTGCTCGTTCAAACACCAACGGTCCTTCAACCAGCGACAACCAAAATCGTGGGGGCAACCAAAACAACCGTGGCAAATCAAATTACGGTGGACGAAACAATAATTTTAACAATAACAATAACCGCAATAAATTCAATAAAAAAGGCAAAAAAGGCCGTCAAAACCAAACACCAAAACCACCAGTTCCAGCACGTAAATTCCGTGAGTTGCCAGAAGTATTAGAATATACAGAAGGCATGAACGTTGCGGATATTGCGAAAAAAATCTACCGTGAACCAGCTGAAATCATCAAGAAACTCTTTATGATGGGGGTAATGGTCAATCAAAACCAACCACTTGATAAAGATACGATCGAATTGCTGGCAACTGATTATGGGATTGATCCTCAAGAAAAAGTTCAAATCGATATTGCTGATATTGATAAATTCTTTGAGCCCGAAGAACAAACAGCTGAGAATCTTGTTTCTCGTCCGCCAGTTGTTACGATTATGGGTCACGTTGACCACGGGAAAACAACATTGCTTGATACCTTACGTCATTCTCGTGTAACTAGTGGCGAAGCCGGCGGAATCACACAGCATATTGGTGCCTACCAGATCGATATCAATGGCAAACCAATCACTTTCTTGGATACACCAGGACATGCGGCCTTCACTAGCATGCGTGCGCGTGGTGCAAGTATCACTGATATCACGATTTTGGTCGTTGCAGCAGATGATGGTGTCATGCCTCAGACTGTTGAAGCAATCAACCATGCAAAAGCAGCAAAAGTGCCAATTATTGTTGCTGTGAACAAAATCGACAAACCTGGTGCCAATCCGCAACATGTCATGCAAGAATTAAGTGAACACGAATTGATTCCTGAGGCATGGGGCGGCGATACGATTTTTGTAGAAATCTCTGCCAAGTTCGGTCAAAATATCGAAGAATTATTAGAAATGATCTTATTGGTTGCGGAAGTGGAAGATCTAAAAGCTGATCCTACACAACGTGCGATCGGTACTGTAATCGAAGCACGCCTAGACAAAGGAAAAGGACCAGTTGCGACTTTGTTGGTGCAACAAGGAACATTACACGTTGGTGATCCAATCGTTGTCGGCAATACTTTTGGTCGAGTGCGGGTCATGACCAATGACTTAGGTCGCCGTGATAAAACAGCTGGACCAGCAACACCAGTTGAAATCACTGGTTTAAATGATGTGCCGCAAGCAGGCGATCGCTTTGTTACTTTTGAAGATGAAAAAACAGCCCGTGCTGCTGGTGAAGAACGTGCCAAACGTGCATTGATGGAGCAACGTTCATCAAACAGTCGTGTGACATTAGATAACTTGTTTGAAAGCCTTAAAGAAGGCGAATTGAAAGAAGTCAATGTCATCATCAAGGCAGATGTACAAGGTTCGGCTGAAGCATTGGCTGCTTCATTGAATAAAATCGATGTTGAAGGTGTTCGTGTGAATATCGTCCATTCAGCGGTTGGTGCGATCAATGAAAGTGATGTCACTTTAGCTGCAGCAAGTAATGCGATCATCATTGGTTTCAATGTGCGTCCTACGCCGCAAGCCAAACAACAAGCCGATGCCGAAGTTGTGGATATTCGTTTGCACAGAATCATCTATAAAGCAATCGAAGAAATCGAAACAGCGATGAAAGGGATGCTTGATCCAGAATTTGAAGAAAAAATCACTGGTCAAATGGTTGTTCGTGAAACCTATAAAGTCTCTAAAGTCGGCACGATTGCTGGTTGTTATGTCACTGAAGGTAGTGTCAAGAGAGATAGCGGTGTTCGCTTGATTCGTGACGGTATTGTGATTTTCGAAGGCAAATTGGCTAGTCTGAAACGCTTTAAAGATGATGTCAAAGAAGTGAAATTAGGTTTCGAATGTGGCGCGATGATCGAGAATTTCAACGATGTCAAAGTTGATGATGTGATCGAAGGCTATGTGATGGAAGAAGTTCCAGTTAAATAAAAAAATGCATAAAACGTAAGGAGGCAATTTTGAATGGCTAACTATCGTGATCGAAGAGTTGCACAAGAAATATTAAAAGAAGTCAATCAGATTCTTCGTAAAAGTGTCCGTGATCCACGGGTCCAAGATGTAACGATCACTGATGTACGGGTAACAGGTGACTTGCAGCAAGCAACGATCTATTACAGTACGTTGACAGATCTAGCATCAGATAAGCAAAAAGCCCAAGCCGGTCTTGAAAAAGCGACTGGATTGGTTCGTCGAGAGCTAGGACAGGCTTTGTCCCTCTATAAAGTCCCTGAAATTCAATTTGAATTGGATCAATCCGTTCAATATGGAAGCAAAATCGATGAAATGATTCGTAAATTGCATACGGAAGAGTAATATAAAAACGGCTATACCGAAAAGGTATAGCCGTTTTTATTTGGCTTGCTTAGGTCATAAAGAGCAAAGTGACCAAACCTGCGACAGCTGTGCCTGAAAACCAGCCGCCTAGCACATCAGTCAGAAAATGGATTCCTAAGTAGACGCGGCTAAAGCCAATCAGAAAAGCAATCAAACAAGCAAAGATTGCCATAGGAAGCACTGCTTGGGGCATTAGGCTGCCGATCGTCATCGCAATCGTCCCGTACATAGCAGCAGCAGTGGCTGCATGTGCACTAGGAAAACTATGGTCTTTTTCTTCTACTAAGCGATGGTTGATGGGTCGATCTCGTCGAACGAGTCGTTTGATGAGATACGCCAGACCAGAAACCACAAAGATACTGGTCGCTGTTTGCGGCGCGATCGATTCCCTTGTATCAGGGAAAGCAAACAATAATAAACCAATAGTGATCGTGGGTGCTGCTTTTCCCAGATTGGTAAAGAATAACATCATTCGTGTTAAAGCAGGTGTCCGATTCTTGATCAGTGATGATGCGAATGCTTCTTCTTTTTGTTGAAGAATACCTAATTGGATCAATATCAAGAATATAACAAAGCCTAAAGTCGAAACGAGCGTCAAAAACACCATGCAAAAACCTCCCTATGTCTATATTTTAGCATGAGAGTTGATGCAGCGGAAAGGATTTTGATGTGGGTCTGTTTTTTTTTCTATGGTATAATAATCAAGTTGAAACGAATCGGAGGGATTCTATGGATGGTATTTTACCGTTATGGAAAGAGCGTGGACAAACCAGTCATGACTGCGTTTTTAAACTAAGAAAAATTTTACAAACAAAGAAAGTCGGACATAGTGGGACGCTTGATCCAGATGTTGATGGTGTATTGCCGATTTGCATTGGTAAAGGAACGAAAGTTGTTGAATATCTCGTGGATTCCGGCAAACGCTATACAGGAGAGATCACACTAGGTTTCAGCACGACGACCGAAGATACGTCTGGAGAAGTGGTGGCGGCCAAAAAAATCATGACACCTTTTACAATAGAAGAAATCGATCGCGCGATGGCCGAGATGACAGGAACGATTACCCAAATTCCACCAATGTATTCTGCTGTCAAAGTCAATGGCAAGCGGTTATATGAATATGCTAGAAACAATGAGACTGTTGAACGGCCAAAACGCCAAGCGGTGATCGCCGAATTTAAACGAATCTCAGAACCTGTCTATGATGCAGAGCAAAAGACACAATCGTGGCGATTCGATGTATCTTGCGGTAAAGGCACGTATGTGCGGACATTGGCTGTCGATACTGGGCGGCTTCTGGAGATGCCAGCGCATATGTCGGATTTGACACGATTGGCAAGTGGCGGATTTACCAAAGAACAAGCAGTAACGATCGATCAAGTAAAGGAAGCTATAGCCAATGACTCGATCGCCGAGTTGTTGCTGCCAATTGAATATGGTGTGGCCGATTTTGAACAAGTGACGATCAATGAAGACTTGTGGCTGAAAGTCCGCAATGGTATGCGGCTGCCTTATCAAGATTTCGGGCTGACTGCTCGCCCCAATCAGCTGATTGCTATTTTTTATCAAAAACAATTGGTGAGTATTTACAAAGCGCATGATAAGTATCATGATATGGTAAAACCAGCAAAAGTGATACGGACAGAAATAGGAGAATAAGAATGGAAATAATTGAAATTAGACACCCGTACGACCAAAATATGATTCCTGAAGATAACGTCGTCCTGGTATTAGGCTTTTTTGATGGCGTGCATTTGGGGCATCAGAAGGTGATTGAAACTGGGCGTAAACTGGCTGAAGAAAAAGGTTATCAGTTGGCGCTCATGACTTTTAATCAGCATCCATCGATTGTCTTTCAAAAAGTAGATCCAGATGCGATGCAATATTTGACCAATTTGCAGCAAAAAGAAACGCATATGGCCGCATTAGGTATTGATTACTTGTATGAAGTGGAATTTACTTCTGCCTTTGCCAATTTAGCCCCGCAAGATTTTGTTGATCAGTACATGGTTGGCTTGCATGCGAAAGTGGTTGTGGCTGGATTTGATTATACGTATGGCAAAAAAGCGACGGCCAATATGACTGTATTGCCAACATACGCACAAGGCCGATTCGAGGTGGTCACAGTAGCGCAAGAATCGATCGATCAGGAGAAAGTCAGTTCAACACGTATCCGTGCGGCTTTGCAAAATGGCGAAATGGCTGAAGCGAACCGTCTGCTCGGCTATGTCTATGCATTCGAAGGCATCGTTGTCCATGGTGATGCCAGAGGCCGTGAATTGGGTTTTCCGACGGCCAATATCAAAGTCAAAAGTACGGTCCGTTTACCCAAAGAAGGCGTGTATGTCACTGAGCTGAAAGTTGGTGATCGCTGGTATCCTTCTATGGGATCGATTGGCCATAATGATACTTTCGGGCAAGGCAGACAGCTGACAGTAGAAATCTACATTTTAGATTTTCATCAAGACATTTACGGTGAGACAGTGGACATCCGGTGGCATCATTTTCTGAGGGATCAAGTTGCATTCAACGGCGCAGAGGCGCTGATCGAGCAATTAAAGCAAGACGAGCGGGATACCCAAGCTTATTTCGCTTGATTCTATCTAGCTAAAAGGGATAAATGAAGTGCGTCACGAGAAGAGGAGATGCTTGGCATCTCTTTTTTGCGTGTTGTTTGACAGTCGGATAAATATTTATCCTAATCCAGAAAAACGAACTCTTTCGTAAATTCTAATGATTTCCCAATGAGTCATCTTCTGATTTTAGTTATACTAAATTTAGCGAATTTGTGATAGTTTATGCAAGTTCATGTATAACGAAAGGGAGATTTATGTGGGGAAAGTGTATAAAAAAGGCAACAGAAAAGATGTAACAAAGATGAAAACACCGCATACGTATGTGATTATTTTTGGTGTGGTCATATTGGCTTGGTTATTGACATTCTTGATACCAGCTGGAAAATTTAGTACACAAGAAATTGAATATACGGATGCGAATGGCGAGATCAGTACGAGAACCGTCTTAGTACAAGACTCATTTCGTTATGCGTATCCCTTAGAAAAAGCGTTCGTTTTTGAACAGCTAACAGCTTTGGAAGAAGATACAGCGAAAACAACTGCTTTATCCGTTGATCCAGAAGCTTTGGAAACGCTGCTTGCCAATGGTGCAGATGCATTGGATCAGAGCCAGCTAGATGACATTGGGTTGACCGATGATGTATTGTACGATTTGTATGGCGATCAAATCTATGACACCTCAGAAAAATTACACAAAACAGCGAAGGTCTGGGGCACAGATGACTTCGGTGGGTTTGGCTTTTTGAATTTTGTGTTTGAAGGATTGGTCTCTGGTGATAAGTATGGCTCTGCAGTTGGGATTGCTGCATTGATCTTGGTGGTTGGTGGTGCATTTGGGATCATCATGCAGACTGGAGCGATCGATGCAGGGATCTTTGCCTTCATCAGTAAAACCCGCGGGTTGGAACGCTTCGCCTTGCCGTTGCTGTTTTTTGCCTTTTCTTTTGGCGGGGCTACCTTTGGTATGGCCGAAGAAGTGATTCCATTTTCAATGGTGATGGTGCCATTTGTGATTGCCTTGGTCTATGATTCGATCGTTGCAGTCACTGTTACCTATGTCGCTTCCCAGATTGGTAATGCGACATCCTGGATGAGTCCTTTCAGTGTCGCTGTCGCACAAGGGATCGCTGGGATTCCTGTACTTTCAGGGGCCACTTTTAGAATTATTATGTGGGTCGTGATTACAGCGCTATCCGCTGCTTATTTGATGGTTTATGCTGAAAAAATCCGTAAACAGCCAGAAAAGTCATTGACCTACCAATCTGATGCTTATTTTCGAGATCATTTGGAACAAACGTCAAATGAACAAAAGCCATTTTTATTGGGACATAAGCTGATTTTAGTTGAAATGTTGGCCGTGTTGATTTGGATCGTTTGGGGCGTGACGCAAAAGGGATATTACATCCCAGAGATTGCTTCACAATTCTTTGTTATGGGTCTTGGGGCAGGCTTGATTGCGGTCATCTTCAAATTGGAAAATATGGGCTTGAACGATGTTGCCAGTTCTTTCCAATCAGGGGCAGCTGATTTGGCAGGTACCGCGATCGTCGTGGGTATGGCCAAAGGGATTTTGCTCGTCCTAGGTGGTTCAGATGCCAATATGCCTTCAGCTTTGAATACGATTCTTCATAGCATTGGTGGTTTGCTGAATCATGTACCGGCAGTGATCGGTGCTTGGTTTATGTATATCTTCCAAAGTTTATTCAATCTGGTGGTCACATCGAATTCTGGCCAAGCGGCTTTGACCATGCCGATCATGGCACCTTTAGCAGATCTGTTAGGCGTTTCGCGTCAGATCGCTGTCCTAGCCTATCAGTTGGGTTCTGGGTTCATGGATGCCTTCACACCCGTTTCAGCTAGTTTGATTGGTGTGCTTGGTGTGGCAAGGATCGATTGGGCAAAATGGGCCAAATTCCAAATCAAGATGCAAGGATTTCTATTCGTATTAGGTACGATTTTCATTGTGATCGCTGTGGCAATCGGGTTGCAATAAATTTGAGATAAGGAGTTGAAAAAAATGAAATTGATCAAACAAATCGATGTCTTCACGCCAGATCATATCGGCATCAAAGATATATTGATCAGCGATGACAAAATCGTTGCGATCGAAGATGAGATTCGTTTCGATGTGACAGGCGTTACAGTAGATGTGATCGATGGGAAAGACATGTTGGCCACGCCAGGATTTATTGATTGTCATTTTCATATTTTAGGCGGCGGTGGGGAAGGCGGCTATCAAAACCGGACCCCTGAAGTCAAACTAAGTCAGTTGACCAGCGCAGGTGTGACAACTGTTGTCGGTTGTCTGGGCACTGATGGTGTAGGTCGGGATATGACTGCTTTGATCAGTAAAGCAAAAGGGCTGAAGGCGGAAGGAATTTCTGCATATGTGTATGATGGTTCATACAGACTGCCGCTAGACCCAGTGACGGATTCGTTGATCAAAGATTTCCTTACGATCGAAGAGATTATCGGTATCGGTGAAATTGCCATTTCCGATCATCGTTCTTCGCAACCGACCTTTGATGAATTTACGCGAGCAGCAGCCGATGCCCGTGTTGGTGGTATGCTTTCTGGAAAAGCAGGGATTATCAATGTCCATCTTGGCGGTGGTAAAAAGAAATACGATTTGATTTTACGAACGGTTTCCGAAACAGAAATTCCAATCAGTCAATTTTTGCCAACCCATGCCAATCGGACAAGTGAGCTGTTCGAAGCAAGTATCGCTTTTGCCAAAATGGGCGGCACTATCGACTTCACTGCGAGTGAAGACCCTGATTTCTGGGAAAAAGAAGACGATGAAGTACGTTTCAGCAAGGGGTTGAAACGTCTATTAGATGAAGGCATCGGACTGGATCAATTTACTATGACTTCTGATGGACAAGGAAGCTTGCCTTACTTTGATGAAAACAACCAATTTATTGGACTAGGTGTCGGCAGTTCCAAAGCGTTGATGGTTGGTATCAAAGAAGCGGTTGAAAAAGAACAGATTCCCCTTGAAATTGCTTTGCGAGCGATCACCTGCAATCCAGCAAAAATCTTACAGCTTGGACATAAAGGTCGGTTGGAAAAAGGGATGGACGCGGATCTGTGTTTGCTGCATAAGGAAGATTTACGAATTGATACGGTGATCGCCAATGGGCAGATCATGGTTGAAGAGGAAGTTATCAAAGTTTGGGGTACCTTCGAACAATGAATATAAACAAGAACCGCAGGAAAGAGCAGATGGCTGCTTTTTCCTGCGGTGCTGTTTTGTTAAGCGTCGATTTGTTCCAATCGTGTCATGTCTTCATCTGAAATCTCAAAGTCAACTTTGGCATTATCGATGATATAAGCTTCATGGACAGATTTAGGTAAAGGTAAGATGCCTTTTTGCAACAAATAACGAATCGATACTTGTGGAATCGATGCATCGTATCTGTCCGCAATTTGTTGGATTTCTTCATTATCCAAAAGGCGGCCAGTGGCAATTGGCGAATAGCCTTCCACCAAAATGTCGTTTTCTTTACAGAACGTCAACAAGTCTTCGTTTGTACGGCCGATGTGATAAATATATTGGTTGACCATTGGCTTGACATCACAATGATCGAAGATATTCTGCAAATCTTTTTCGTCAAAGTTCGACACACCGATCGATTTTACTTTTCCGCTGAGATACGCTTCTTCAAGTGCTTTCCACACATCGATATTTTCCAAAAAGAAATCCTTTTGATCAGGGTTATCACGCATGATCGCCCAAGGACGTGGGGCATGGATCAAAATCAAGTCGATATAACCAAGATCCAATTTAGAGAGGGAGGCATCGATACTGTCCACCGCTTCTTGATAACTTTTCAATTCTGCTGGTACTTTCGTTGTGACGAAAATTTCTTCACGGGGCAATCCAGAATCACGGACCGCTTTTCCGACCGCTTCTTCGTTTTTATACGCAGCAGCTGTATCGACGTGACGATAGCCGTTTTCTAAAGCGATTTTAACTGCTTTGTAGGCATCTTCTGGTGAAGACTGCCATGTACCTAGTCCAATTTTTGGAATCTTTAATTGGTTTTGCAATGTGAATGTGTCTTGTAAAATCACTATATCTACCTGCTTTCATTCAAAATGTTTGGTTCACCATTTATTATAAAACGTTTTCTTTCACAAAACAATCTTAACGATTCCTTGATGAAGATTGACACCTCTAAAGAGATTTGGTAAATTGACAAGCATAAGAAGGTTTAAGGAGGCGGATCATGGATACTGCACAACAGGATTTTACTTATTACCACCGTTCGTTGATCCAGATGTATCAAGTGTATTACCGGCGGCGCCTGTACGGGATCGCGACTGCTATACTGATCATTATCGGTTATTCATTATTGTTTCGCGAAGGGCTGATCATCAATGGCTTATTGCTGATCTTACTCCTAGCCATTGCGGGTTGGTTGTATAAAAGATTCGGCGAAGCAGAGGAAGTGATCGCAGCTCATTTAAGCCAAAATTCACCACCAAAAGTCCGTCAATTGACTGAATTTGAAGATGTCTATGGATTTGATCCAGGAGATGGCAGCGTGTTGTATATCAAAAAACGCAGCAATCGGAATTTCCCTTCACAGGACAAAAGCCTGACATTGATGGCGGGCTATCAGAAAGGGTATTTTTTGAAGCAGCCATTTATGATTCTTTATTATGATATGTTGGAAACAGTACTGGATGAGGCATATCGCCTAAAAAGAAATCGACAAAATGGCTATCAGCGCTGGTCGGGTTTTTTCAGCTTTCGTCGGATCAAATCCTCGATTGGCAATGGCTTTCGTCTCGTGTTTGGGAATCTTTTCTTGCTCTTTATCGCCTATCGATTGGTTCGTTATTTGATCCAAATGATTCTATATTTCTTTTGATAGAATATTTTCACAATTTTCACTTATCTATGAAAAAAGTGATAGGAAAAAGTTTGTCAGAAAGAGTATACTTAACTTAAGAAAGACGATGTCTGTCTTTTCAATCATTGCGTCTTGCGCTTGTTAAGTAAGCCGTCAGCAATTGCATCATTGATTTGTGGCGCTAACAATTTGGGGGAAGTGTTAGTTCTTGCTTTCATCACGGAAGAGATTTCTGATGAAAAGAAGAGCAAAATCAGTTTTAGGACTGGGCTTAGCAAGTGCAAGTATTGTCAAATAGCACATATGTGTCTAAAGTTTTCCTTACAATTAGGAGAACTTTTTTTGTTATGCGCTTTTTGAATCATAGGCGAACTTTCTGATCTGTGCTACAATGAGGGACGGCATCAAAACAAGCTTGTCTTGTTCAAATAAAGGAGAATCACGACATATGATACACCCTGTGATAGAAGAATCAGAAAAAAACATTTCTGCGTACATACATATTCCGTTTTGCGAACATATTTGCTACTATTGCGATTTTAATAAGGTGTTTTTAGAAGGACAACCGGTTGATGAATATATTGAGGCCCTGTTGAAGGAAATCGCGTTGACGCTGGCTAAACATCCAATTGATGCCAGCGAAACGATTTATGTGGGTGGCGGCACACCTACATCTTTGAGTGCCCAACAGTTGGACCGTTTGTTATCTGGCATCCATCAGATTTTGCCAACGTCAACAACAAAAGAATTTACCGTAGAGGCCAACCCTGGTGATCTAACTGAAGATAAGATGCTTGTGCTCAAAAATCACGGCGTCAATCGCTTATCGATGGGGGTACAGACTTTCGATGATCGACTGCTGAAGAAAATCGGCCGCAAGCACACCGCAGCAGACGTCTATCAGACTGTCAACATGTTGGAAAAGCATGATTTTCAAAATGTTACCATTGATTTGATTTACGCATTGCCGGGTCAAACACTGGAAAGCTTTCGTGACACCCTGACGCGGGCGATCGATCTAGGATTGCCCCACTATGCCATGTATTCATTGATTCTCGAAAATAAAACAATGTTCATGAACTGGGTCAGACAAGGCCGCATGGTACTGCCTTCGCAAGAGGCTGAAACACAAATGTTTGATGAAGCAATCGAAGCGATGGCACAAGCTGGCTTGAACCAATATGAGATCAGCAATTTTGCTCGGCCGGGATTTGAATCCAAACACAATATGGTGTACTGGAACAATGCCCATTATTTTGGCTTTGGTGCGGGTGCGAGCGGGTATTTGGATCGGACCAGATACAAAAATAAAGGGCCCATCCAGCATTATCTCAAACCCTTACGAGATGGGCTATTGCCTATTCATGAGCGAGAAGAGCTGACCCGTGAAAATCAGATGGAAGAAGAGCTGTTCCTAGGCTTGCGGAAAAAAAGCGGCATCTCAAAAAGCCGCTTTGAACAAAAATTTGCTGTTCCTTTTCAAGAAGTGTATGGTTCTGTTGTCAAAGATTTGATTGGAAAGGGCTGGTTAGCTGAAGCAGCTGATCAGGTCCATTTAACCAAAGCGGGTATGTTTATTGGCAACGATATTTTTGAAGCTTTTTTGATCGACCCAAATCAAGGCATTCACTAAAAGCAGTGCAAGCTGCTTTTTTCATTTGCGGTTAGCACTCGATCATAAGGAGTGCTAAAAAAGTGATGCAAATGCTTGACAATCCTATCAAATGTGGTATATTTATAATCGTATTAGCACTTAGTAGGAATGAGTGCTAATTGAGGAGTGGATAGAATGTTGACAGCTAGACAACAAATGATATTGCACCTCATCATCCAAAATTATACGAATACTGGCCAACCTACGGGGTCAAAACGATTGATGGAGGATGGGGTTGAAGCGAGTTCCGCAACCATCCGTAATGAGATGAAGGCACTAGAAGCTGCTGGATTCTTGTTGAAGACACATTCTTCATCAGGTCGAGTTCCTTCAATTCAAGGGTACCGCTATTATGTGGATTACTTATTGAAGCCTTCACAAGTTGGATCAACGGAGTTACAAACGATTCGTCATTCTTTTGGTAAAGATTTTCATGAAATCAATGAAATCATTCAACAATCTGCGACAGTCTTATCCAATTTAACCAGCTATACTGCATTGTCACTTGGACCAGATGTCAAAGAACGCAAGTTGACTGGCTTTCGGATCGTCCCATTGAATGCACGACAAATCATTGCGATCATCGTGACAGACAAGGGGAATGTTGAAAATCAAGTCTTTACTTTACCCGCTTCAGTCAGTGGTGAAGATTTAGAAAAAATGGTTCGCATCATCAATGATAAGTTGATCGGAGAACCATTAATGACTGTTTATCATCGTTTACGGACAGAAATACCTATGATACTACATAAGTATTTCCAAACTACCGACGGCATCGTTGATTTATTCGATGCGATGCTGAGTCATATTTTTGAAGAAAAAATCTTTGTCGGCGGACGTATGAATCTCTTAGATTTTGAGCCGACACAAGATGTCAGCCAATTCAAATCGATGTATTCTTTCATGAAAAATGCGGATCAGCTAACCCAACTGTTGGCACCTAGAGATCAATCGATTCAAATTCGGATCGGTTCTGAACTCGGCAACGACTTATTGCAAAATATGAGTTTGATCCAAGCAAGTTATGAAATCGAAGGACATGGACAAGGGACAATTGCTTTGCTGGGTCCTTCCAGCATGCCCTATTCCCGGATGTTTGGTTTGATGGATGTTTTTAGAAGCGAGTTAGCCAGCAAATTAGCTGAGTATTACCGCGCATTGGATCATTCTGATGAGTAAGCGGAATTTGAATAAAGAAGGGATGGTACACGCGTGACGGAAAAAGATGAACAATTGAAGGAAGATATGCTTCAAGAAACCGAAGCAGCAACTGAACCTTCAGAAGAAGCGATCGATACTGCAGGCATCTCTGAGGCGGAAGTTGAAAAAACGGAAGTCGAATTGCTGCAAGAAAAAAACAATGAATTAGAAGATCAGTTTTTACGCGCACGAGCTGAGATTGCGAATATTACATCCCGCAATCGCAACGAGCGAGAAACATTGCAAAAATACCGTTCGCAAGACCTAGGCAAGAAACTTTTGCCGGCAATTGACAATCTTGAACGGGCAATGGCTGCCGATGTAGGCGAAGAACAAGCAGCAAACTTGAAAAAAGGGGTCGAAATGGTTCTTGAAAGTTTGCGTCAAGCATTGAAAGATGAAGGCATCGAAGAAATTCCAGCTGAAGGTGCAGCATTTGATCCGAATTTGCATCAAGCCGTTCAAACGGTACCTGCAACAGAAGATGTGCCAGCAGATACCATCGTCAATGTTTTGCAAAAAGGGTACAAACTGCATGACCGCGTCTTGCGTGCAAGTATGGTCATCGTAGCCCAATAAATCTAACTATTATTTCGTTTAAATTGAAAAGGAGCGTAAACACATGAGTAAAATTATCGGTATTGACTTAGGAACAACAAACTCAGCAGTCGCTGTTCTTGAAGGCGGCGAAGCAAAAATCATCACAAACCCAGAAGGAAACCGGACAACACCATCTGTTGTGTCATTCAAAAATGGTGAGATCCAAGTAGGCGAAGTGGCAAAACGTCAAGCAGTGACAAACCCACACACGATTTCTTCTATCAAACGTCATATGGGCGAAGCTGGCTACAAAGTAGAAGTAGATGGCAAAACCTATACACCACAAGAAGTTTCAGCAATGGTACTGCAATACATCAAAGGATTTGCTGAAGACTATTTAGGCGAAAAAGTTGAAAAAGCAGTCATCACTGTTCCTGCATATTTCAACGATGCACAGCGTCAAGCAACCAAAGATGCGGGTAAAATCGCTGGGTTGGAAGTTGAGCGGATCGTCAATGAACCAACAGCTGCAGCATTGGCATATGGTTTAGACAAAACAGACAAAGACGAAAAAATCCTAGTCTTTGACTTAGGTGGTGGTACATTTGACGTATCCATCCTTGAATTAGGCGATGGTGTATTTGATGTATTATCTACTGCCGGCGATAACAACTTAGGTGGGGATGACTTTGATAACAAAATCATTGATCACATGGTTGCTGAATTCAAAAAAGAAAACGGCATTGACTTAGGCAAAGACAAAATGGCCTTGCAACGTTTGAAAGACGCTGCGGAAAAAGCCAAAAAAGATTTGTCAGGCGTAACAAGCACACAAATCAGCTTACCATTTATCACAGCAGGTGATGCAGGTCCTTTGCATATGGAAATGACATTGACGCGTGCAAAATTTGATGAATTGACTGCTGATCTCGTAGAACGGACAAAAATTCCAGTACGTCAAGCATTGAAAGATGCTGGCTTATCTCAATCAGAAATCGACGAAGTGATTTTGGTCGGTGGTTCAACACGTATTCCAGCGGTCGTTGATGCTGTGCGTAAAGAAACCAATAAAGAACCAAACAAATCAGTTAACCCGGATGAAGTTGTTGCCATGGGTGCAGCGATCCAAGGTGGCGTGATCACCGGTGATGTTAAAGATGTCGTGTTACTAGACGTAACACCACTATCTTTAGGTATCGAAACAATGGGTTCAGTCTTCACGAAATTGATCGATCGCAATACAACGATCCCAACAAGTAAATCTCAAGTCTTCTCAACAGCTGCTGACAATCAACCTGCTGTAGACATCCATGTCTTGCAAGGTGAACGGCCAATGGCTTCTGATAACAAGACTCTAGGTAGATTCCAATTAACGGATATTCCACCAGCACCTCGTGGGATTCCTCAAATCGAAGTCACATTCGATATTGATAAAAACGGGATCGTCAATGTTTCTGCAAAAGATCTAGGTACCCAAAAAGAACAAAAAATCACCATCAAATCATCTTCAGGCTTATCAGATGAAGAAATCGAACGCATGGTGAAAGATGCAGAAGCCAATGCGGAAGCAGACAAACAACGCAAAGAAGAAGTTGACTTGCGCAACGATGTCGATGCTTTGTTGTTCACTGTTGATAAAACATTGAAAGAGCTTGAAGGCAAAGTAGATGCAGACGAAGTCAAAAAAGCTGAAGAAGCCCGTGACGAATTGAAAGCTGCTGTTGAAGCCAATAATTTGGAAGAAATGAAAACCAAACGTGATTCATTGAATGAAATCGTCCAAAACTTGACGGTCAAATTATATGAACAAGCAGCACAACAACAAGCACAAGAAAATCCAGAAGCTGCACAAGGCGGCGCAGACGATGTGGTTGACGCCGATTTCGAAGAAGTAGACGGTGACGATAAATAATCGCTGTTTGTGAAAAAGCCAAAGTCACCACTTTGGCTTTTTCTTATGAATGCAAGAAACGTATTTTTATCCGAAGCGATATGTGCTAAAATACGATAGACGTGAGAAAATAGTGGAGGGAAGCCGATGGCAGACAAAAGAGATTACTATGAGGTCTTAGGTCTACAAAAAGGGGCTTCGGATGATGAAATCAAGAAAGCATATCGCAAGCTTTCTAAACAATATCATCCAGACATCAACAAAGCAGATGATGCAGAAGCAAAATTTAAAGAGATCTCTGAGGCCTATGAAATTTTAAGCGATGCACAAAAACGTGCAGCCTATGATCAATACGGGCATGCAGGTACTGATCCGAATTACGGCGGCGGATATGGCGGCGGCTTCGGCGGCTTTAACAGTGGCGGTTTTTCCGGCGGTGGTTTTGGCGGATTTGAAGACATTTTCGAATCATTCTTTGGCGGCGGCGGTGGTCGTGCAGCCAACCCAAATGCACCTCGTCAAGGCGCTGACTTGCAATATGCTGTGGATCTTTCTTTCGAGGAAGCCATTTTTGGCATTGAAAAAAATGTGCAATACAATCGAGAAGAAACCTGTCATACGTGTGATGGCAGCGGGGCAAAACCAGGGACATCACCTGAAACCTGTCACAAGTGTCATGGTGGCGGAACGATCAATGTTGAACGCCAAACGCCACTAGGTCGTGTGATGAGCCGTCAAACTTGTGATGTATGTCATGGGACTGGGAAAGAAATCAAAGAACCATGTACGACATGTCACGGAACAGGTCATGAAAAGAAAAATCACAATGTCAAAGTCAATGTTCCTGCAGGTGTCGAAGACGGTCAACAAATGCGCTTATCCGGGCAAGGTGAAGCCGGTACGAATGGCGGCCCTTATGGGGATCTCTACGTGATTTTCCGTGTGGAAGAAAGTGATATCTTTGATCGTGATGGTTCAGAGATCTATTACGAGCTGCCACTGAATTTCGTGCAAGCTGCATTAGGTGACGAAGTCAATGTGCCAACGGTGCATGGGAATGTCAAATTGAAAGTTCCTGCCGGCACGCAAACCGGCACCAATTTCCGATTACGTGGGAAAGGCGCACCCCGCTTACGCGGCGGCGGCAACGGGGATCAGCAAGTCAAGGTCAAATTGATCACACCGAAGAACTTGAATGATGAACAAAAAGATGCCTTGCGGGCTTATGCCAAAGCCAGCGGACATGAAACAACCGAGCAACAACCAGAAGGTTTTTTTGATAAAATGAAAGATGCTTTTGGCGGGAAAAAGAAATAATGGCGTCGTGCAATTCAGATCATTGAGATTTGAATTGCACTTTTTTTGAGTATATTTTTTGAAATCGCTTGCTACCTATGTCACAATGGAAGTAAATTAAATGAAGGAGGAACATATATGGAACGAATTTTTGCTAGTCCGTCGCGTTATGTACAAGGGAAAGGTGTGCTGAAAAATGGCTTACACCATATCAAGGATCTCGGTCAAAAAGTCCTGCTGTTAACAGATGAGAACGTCTGGGAAATCGCTGGTGAAACTTTATTTGAAGATTTGAAAAGCGCTGATTTGTCACCAGTCAAAGAAATTTTTGGCGGTGAAGCTTCTGCAAAAGAAATTGAACGGATCGTGGAAAAAGCCCAAGATGAATCAATCGAAGTGATCGCTGCGTTAGGCGGCGGCAAAACGATCGATACTGGAAAAGCTGTTGCCGATGAATTGCATGTACCCATTGCTGTGTTGCCGACGATTGCGTCGACAGATGCGCCAACTTCGTCACTGTCTGTTATTTATTCAGATGAAGGCCGCTTCGAAAAGTATCGTTTTTACAACAAAAATCCTGAATTGGTCTTAGTTGATACGTCAGTGATCGCGAAAGCACCTGCGAAATTATTGGCAGCGGGTATTGCTGATGCCTTAGCAACGTATGTTGAAGCACGAGCAGTGGCTAGAAGTCATAGTGAGAATATGGTTGGGGGAATGCAGCCGATTGCTGGAATGGCCATTGCTGAAAAATGTGAAGAGATTCTATTTGACAATGCATTGAAAGCCTATCAAGCCAATCAACAGCAAGTAGTGACTGAAGCCTTTGAGCAAATCGTTGAAGCCAACACATTATTAAGCGGCTTAGGTTTCGAAAGTGCTGGATTAGCAGCAGCCCATGCCATTCATAATGGGTTGACCGCAGTAGAAGGCGAAGTCCATTCTCTTTCTCATGGGGAGAAAGTAGCCTATGGGACGTTGACACAATTGATCTTGGAAAATGCAGATCCTGATGAACTGGATGCGTATATCGAATTGTATCAAGCATTAGATTTACCAACAACGTTAAGTGACATGTTTTTGTCTGAAGCAAGCGATGCTGATTTGCTGCAAATTGGCGAACAAGCCTGTATCGAAGGAGAAACGATCCACAATATGCCATTTCCAGTTACACCAGAAGATGTGGTTGCCGCATTGAAAGCAGTGGATGCTTATGTATCAAGTTACTACCCAAGATAATCGTTTTTGTTATTTTTGATCAAAGAGGTCAGTTGATATAAATCTCTTAAAAAAAAGATTTGACAAGTGTTTTCAGTCGTGCTATTTTGAGTACAAGCAAAAAAAGGAGGGAACTACTCATGACAAACATCAACGTTCACATTTCATGTTGTTGTTGTATGGTGCAAAAAGCAGCATACCGATTTGTCATGCCTATTAATAGTTCCTTTGTCGTGGACACCTATTGAATGTTGATTGATAGTGTCTAATTATCCGGATAATACGACGATACCAGGGGTACTGATTTAATAGTCAGTACCTCTTTTTGTTTGCCTTTCATAACCGCTTACATAGATGACGATTTATGTGGACGGACATAAACTATCAATACACGAATCGTAAGGAGTGCCAGTATGATCATTAAGAATATTAAAGAATTGATTGGCAACACACCATTATTTGCATTTGATGCGGCTGCCCTAGGAGGCAAACCTGGCAGTCAGATTTTTGCCAAATTAGAGTATCTCAATCCAGGAGGCAGTATCAAAGATCGTTTGGGGTTAAAACTGATCCATCAAGCCTTTCTTGACGGTGAAATTGATCGTCATACGACAATCATTGAACCGACAGCTGGCAATACGGGTATCGGTATGGCGCTAGCGGGTCTTGAATATGGGTTGAAAATGATTTTTGTGATCCCAGAGAAATTTAGCGTAGAGAAGCAGCAGTTGATTCGCGGCTTGGGTGCGCAAATCGTGCATACAGCGACTGAAGAGGGCATTCAAGGTGCAATCGAAAAAGCCAAAGCCTTAGCGAAAGACATACCGAACAGCTATTTGCCTTTGCAATTTCATAATGAAAAAAATCCTGCTGCCTATAGCAGTACACTGGGACCGGAGATTTTCCAAGCATTACATGGGAAAATCGATAGTTTTGTTGCTGGTGTCGGCAGCGGCGGCACCTTTGCAGGTGTGTCTGCCTATTTGTTGAAGCAAAAGGCCAACATTCGTTTGATCGCAGTTGAACCAGAAGGCTCGATTTTGAATGGCGGCCCAGCGCACGGCCACGAGATCGAAGGTATTGGTGTGGAATTTGTGCCCCGATTTTTCGATCAGTTGTCCATTGATACGGTTGATACGATCAGTGATGAGGAGGGCTTTCGCTTCACCCGTCATCTAGCCAAAGCGTATGGGCTGCTTGTGGGCAGTTCCAGTGGTGCAGCAATGGCATCGGCAGTGAAAGAAAGCTGGCGCTTACCTGCTGGAAGCCAGATCGTGACCTTGTTCCCAGATAGCGGAGACCGTTATTTATCAAAACAGATTTATGAAGGTCGTTCAGACCTATCCATTGAAGGAGGAAATGAACATGCACTTTAATACAACATTGATTCATGGCGGCATTAGCGAAGACCAAGAAACCGGGGCAGTCAGTGTACCAATTTATCAAACATCTACTTATCGCCAAAATGGTGTCGGTCAACCGAAACAATATGAATACAGTCGATCAGGTAATCCGACGAGATTTGCCCTTGAGGAATTGATCAAAGAATTGGAAGGCGGCTACCAAGGCTTTGCTTTTGCTTCTGGGTTGGCAGCGACCCATACCATTTTTTCCATGTTCCGTTCTGGCGACCATATCATATTGGGAGATGATGTATATGGCGGGACATTTCGCTTACTGCATCAAGTCTTTGAAAAAAGCGGATTGCGTTATACCCTAGTAGAAACCAATAAACCAGAAACGATCGCTGCAGCGATCGAGCCTGAAACAAAAGCCGTCTTTTTAGAAACGCCAACCAATCCATTGCTGAAGATCACAGATATTGCAAGGGTGGCAGAAATAGCAAAAGAGCACGGCTTATTGACAATCGTCGACAATACTTTTGCCACGCCGTATTTCCAAAAACCATTGCAATTAGGCGCCGATATCGTCATCCATAGTGCCACGAAATATCTGGGCGGTCATAGTGATGTCGTCGCAGGCTTAGCCATCGTCAAAGATGAAACGATTGCCAAGCAAGTTGGCTTTATGCAAAATGCCATTGGGGGTGTCTTGGGACCGCATGATAGTTGGTTGATCCAACGCAGTATCAAAACGTTGGCATTGCGCATGGAAGCGCATCAAAGCAATGCACTGCAAGTCGCACAGTTTTTGGTGGAACATCCAGCAGTTGCTCATGTGTATTACCCTGGATTAGCCGATCATAAAGACCACGATATCGCACGCAAACAAATGACTGGTTTCAGCGGCATGATTTCATTTGAGTTGAAAAAAGAAGCCCAAGTTGCCTCGTTTGTTGAAGCATTGCGCGTATTTACATTAGCTGAAAGTCTAGGCGGGGTGGAAAGTTTGATCGAAGTTCCCGCAATTATGACCCATGCGTCAATTCCGAAAGCACTCAGAGAGCAAGCGGGCATCAAGGATGGCTTGATTCGCTTGTCTGTTGGAATCGAATATGTGGATGACTTATTGGCAGATTTAGACACTGCACTGCAGAAAGCAGGTGAATAAAGATGGGACGGGAATTTATGCCAATCTTTAAAGAATGGGCCAGAAGCTATGATGACACAGTCACAGGCGCAGATCCAGAGTATCAAGAGGTATTTCTGAATTATCATGACTTGTTGGCAGAAATTGCTGAAAAAGCCAGCGAATCTGTGTTAGAATTTGGAAGTGGAACCGGCAACCTGACCCTAGCACTGGTGCAAAGAGGCAAGACTGTGGTGGCAATCGAACCTTCCGAAGACATGCGAGAAGTGGCACAAGAAAAAGCCGACCTCAAGCATGTGACCTTTATTGATGGAGATATGGAAACTTTTCCTGTCCTTTCTGAATCGTTTGATTCGATTGTTTCTAGCTATGTCTTTCATCATTTGAATGAAGAGGAGAAGCAACGGGCAATTGCCAAATATGCAACCATGCTGCCAGTTGGCGGCAAAGTCATCTTTGGGGACACCATGTTTTTGTCTTTGGATCACAAAGCTGCGACCATTCAGCAAGCCCAACAGCAAGGGTATATACGATTGTCTGAAGATCTGGAACGAGAGTATTATCCGCTGATTCCTGATATAGACCAATATTTTCGCCATCATGGTTTTCATATCCGGTTCAAGCAAATCAATGCCTTCGTTTGGTTGATCGAAGCCATCAAAGAATAAGGAGCAATCAGAGAATGAAAATGAATGTTGAAAGTTTTAATTTAGATCATACGTTAGTCAAAGCCCCCTATGTGCGGGTAGCAGACAAGAAGCAAGGGAAAAATGACACGATCATCAAATATGATGTTCGGTTCAAGCAACCGAACAAAGCGCATATGGACATGGCTAGTTTGCATTCATTGGAACATTTGACGGCAGAATTGATCCGCAATCACGCAGATTATATCGTAGACTGGTCACCAATGGGGTGTCAAACAGGTTTCTATTTGACCGTGTTGAATCATGAGGACTATGATGAAATATTGAATGTTTTAGAAGCAACGATGAAAGATGTTCTCACAGCGACTGAAGTTCCAGCTAGCAACGAGATCCAGTGTGGATGGGCAGCCAACCATACCCTAAGCGGGGCACAAGCGCTGGCACAAGAATTTTTGGATCAAAGAGCACAATGGTCGACAGTATTTGCGTAGACTTGCGCTTCTATAAAACTAGCGTACAATAAAATGAATAGAATGATCTTGCTGTATATTTGTTCAACAAATATACAGTTTTTTTTTTTGTACCCAGAATGAAATCATCTAAATCATTGGTATACTGTAAATAAACATCTTTTTTGCAACTTTTTGCTTGTTCGATCGTCTATATAGGTAACGGGGGAGGGATAGTGTTGGAGGAGCTGATTCAAAACTATTACGATCGCATCCAATACTATTTTATTCAAAGGGTGAAAGATCGTTACATCGCAGAAGATTTGACCCAAGAAGTGTTTTTGAAAGTAGTATTGGCCTTGCCAAAAAGACAGCCGGATCATTTTGAATCATGGTTGTTTACCATCGCTAAATTCACTTTGTATGACCATTATCGGCGGAAAAAGATCAATGTTGGCGTTGAAGATCTAGCAACACTGGCAAGCGATGATCTGCCTTTCAACCAATGGGCAATTAGTGACACGGCGTTGATTGATGCGATCAATCGGTTGTCAGACAAATTGAGACGTCCGCTTATCTTGTCCATCAGAGGATATTCGTATCAAGAAATTGCGGCAATCATCGGCGTCAAAGAAAGTACGATCAAATCACGTATTTTTCAAGCACGACAAAAAATCAAAAAGCAGGTGAAGGAATGAAAGCAAAAGAGTATCAGCAGTTGCAAAAAACAGTACTTCGATCGAAACAACGCTTTGGTTGGTTGTTGATTTACCATTTTCTATTTTTTAGTCTGGTGGCATTGATTCTTTCTTTTATGGTTCCAGCTGCATATTATCGGTGGGTTCCTCGGGAAGATGTCGAATATCGAAGTCTGCCATCTGTGGTCAACTTACATGCGTATCAAGATTATCTGCGGGAGGATGCGCTCGAAAAATATCGTTACTTGTGGTATGAGATGGGACAAGAAAATTTGCACTATGATTCTTTTAATCAGCAAGCGTCTCTGCGTTTCCTAGGCAAAGACGACTTCTATCCACTCATAGCCAAAAACAGCAACCAAGAACAGGTAATCTATACCTTACGTAATCGCTTTTTATTTGATCAGCGTACACAAACCCAGGTGGCCAGTAATGATTTGAATGCCTATGCGTTTTCTGCAAATATGTATGACCCTAATCATCAAGTCCACACCTATGATGATTTAGTCGATTATTTGACTGGATTAGGTGATTTGAAGCAAGTGACGCTAGCCGTTACCTTAAAAAATGACCAAGCCCCAAGTTCAGTCAGGGAAATCGTTGGGGATTTGACTGTCCAACATTATACGATTGCTTATCAGTCGGGCAGCAACTTTGGCTATTCTGATGCGATGGTACAACAAGTATCAGCAAATGATTATGATCAGCAAGTTTTGACAGCAGTGGAAGAAGGGATCGCCTACCTGAATGATCATTTCGATACTTATCGCAATCTAGGCTGGGATAGTGATGAAAATATGCGTTTCCTTAGTAATAGCCTTCATCCGATTCAACTACACGATTTTCAAGATCTGCAAAGCTATGTTGAAGAAAATGGTGTGAAGGTTCATGCGGTGTTGCTCACCGGTACTGGCACAGAACTGGCTGACTGGCTGCAAAAACAAACATCCATGATCATGCGCGTGCAAGTAAGACAAGTCCAAGATGTAGTGATACAACAAGTAATCACGATAGGAGGATAATATATATGAAAAAAATGGATCATGATGGGCATATACTGTCAATCATCATAAAAGGATATAGCTTACTCTATTTGTTCTATTTTGCATGCATCCGATTTTTGTTTTCGACCATTACAAATCTTACTGTTTCTCTTGTCGATAGGGCAGGTGATGTGGCTGCTGGAAATGGATTTTTTTATTATCTATTCAATCCTATCCTGTTGATCATTTGTATCATAGGTATTGCTCTTTTGGCCTGGCGAGACAAAAGTTGGCTGAAAGAATTGGTTTATCCAATTATCGTATTGCTTTTAGTCTGTGGCAGTGTATATATACTATAAAAATAAGATGCAGAAGGCTTAACAGACGATTCAAACAAAAAAACATGCCCAAAAGTGAAGCGACCGCCAAAAGTTAGACTAAAAATCTAACTTTGGCGGTCGCTATTTTTATGATCAAATATTCAACACTTTGTCTAAGAAATCTTTGGTTCGTTCGTTCTTTGGATTGGAGAAGATCTGCTCTGGTGTGCCATCTTCTAAGAAGTTTCCGCCGTCGATAAACATTACTCGATTGGCTACTTCTTTGGCAAATCCCATTTCATGGGTCACGATCACCATCGTCATGCCTTGTTTTGCCAACTTTTTCATGACATTCAAGACATCGCCGACCATTTCTGGGTCAAGGGCGGAAGTGGGTTCATCGAACAACATGACATCTGGATTCATGGCTAACGCCCGAGCGATCGCTACCCGTTGTTTTTGTCCGCCGGAAAGATTGTCAGGATACATGTCCTTTTTATCCGCAAGACCGACAGTTTCGAGTAAGCGAACAGCATCTGCTTCCGCTTCTTTGCGTGTCGATTTTTTAAGATCCATTGGGGCTAAAATAATATTTTCCAACACAGATAAATGAGGGAAGAGGTTGAAATGCTGGAATACCATTCCGATATGTTGGCGAACAGCGTTGATATTGGTATTTTTGTCCATCAAATGAGCGCCATCGATAATGATATCGCCGCTAGTCGGTTCCTCTAATCGATTCAAACAACGTAAGAAGGTTGATTTACCGGAACCAGAAGGGCCAATCACACAGACCACTTCGCCTTCTTCGATGGATACATTGATATCATTCAAGACTGTATTGCTGCCAAATTTTTTGACTAAATTTTCAACTAAGATTTTTTCTCTCATCTTATTTCACCTTCTTTTCTAAAACTTTGGCAAGTTTCGTTAAAGCAGTGATAACCACAAGATACATGACTGCGATGATCAAGTAGACATACGTACTTTGTGTTGTACGGGCAACGATGATCTTCCCGGTTTGCAATAACTCTACCACACCAATCACAGAGATGATCGTCGTGTCTTTCAAGGAAATCACGAACTGATTGACGAAAGACGGAATCATGATTTTGACGGCTTGCGGCAATACGATTTTTTGCATCGTACGGGTATAGGTCATACCCAAACTCCGAGAGGCTTCCATTTGGCCGTTCGGCACGGCATTGATCCCGCCTCGGACGATCTCGGCAATATAAGCACTGGCATTCAATGTCAATGTGATCACCCCAGCTGCAAAGTCCGGAATGGTGATACCGATAGCATCAGAAAGACCAAAGAAGATAAAGAAAGCCAATACCATCATAGGAATACCACGAATGATATCTACATAAATCCCTGCAAAGACCCGCAGTGCTTTGATTGGCGAAACACTAAAGAGGCCCAATATGATCCCAATCACTAAAGCTAAGGCAAATGAAATCAATGCGAGCAGCAATGTTTGCCATAAACCTTTTAGTAAAACCCCGTAATTGTTGCTGATCAAACCAGTGATCGTTGATTCATCGACTTTTTTCTCAGTGGCAGAACCATCTTGGATATATTTGCCGACGATCTGATCATACTCACCTGTTCGTTTCATTTCTTTTAACGCTTCATTAAACATCTCGATCAACTCAGGATTTTGGCCCTTTTTGACTGCAAAACCGTATTGGCCGCCGGTTTCCTTTTCAATCGGTGTGGTCAATTTTTGACCTTGCGCAATGGCGTAGCCAATCACTGGATAATCATCCATCATAGCATCGATCTGGCCGCCGCTGACTGCTGCATACAATTGATCAGCTGCATCGTAATATTTAATGGAGTAGCCGTATTTATCTTCGTTTGCGATCAAGAAATCAGCACTTTCCGTACCGACTTTTGCACCGACAGTTTTGCCATCGAGATCTTCATAGGAAGAAATATCTTCATTGCCTTCTTTGACAGCTAATTGAATCCCGCTTTCAAAGTAAGAATCTGAAAAGTCATAAGAGGCTTTTCGCTCATCTGTGATACTCATCCCAGCGATCATGCCATCGGCTTGGTTGCCGTCTAACGCTTGCAAGGCACCTGAGAAACCGATGAAATTAAATTCAATATTGAATCCTTGCATCTCGGCAGCCCGTGTCAACAGATCGACGTCGATCCCGACATATTCGTTGTCTTCATTTTGAAATTCAAATGGCGCAAATGCAGAGTCGCTGGCAATTTTGTAGACATCTTTCTTAGGTTCTACTTTGACCATTTCGCTATCATCTGTTGTTGTGCTATCAGCTGTACTGATATAAGTAGCAATGATTTGATCATATTCGCCGGATTCTTTCAGGTGGGCAAGCCCCGCATTGAACTTTTCTAACAGTCCAGCATTTTGGCCTTTTTTGACCGCAAATCCATAGGATGCACCCGCTTCTGGTTCACCGATCAATTTCATGGCTTCGCCATTATTGATAGCGTACCCTAGAACAGGATAATCATCAAAGATCGCCACAACTGTTCCGTTGCGGACAGCGCCATACAATCCGCTGGCATCATCATAATTCTTGATACTATAGCCGTATTTCTCTTTATTTTCTTCTAAGAAACGCGCGCTTTCTGTGCCGACTTTTGCACCAACGGTTTCTCCTGCCAAATCTTCGTAGCTGGTAATGCTGTCGTTATCTGCAGCAACAGCCATTTGGATCCCGCTGTCAAAATACGGATCTGAGAAATCAAAGGTTTGTTTCCGTTCATCGGTAATACTCATACCAGCGATCATACCATCCAGTTGATTCGATTGGACACCTTGGATAGAAGAATCAAAACCTAATGGACGCAAATCAACCGCAAATCCTTGATCCTCTGCGATCGCATGCAGCAAATCAATATCGATCCCAACATATTCGTTGTTTTCATTTTGAAATTCGAAGGGCGCAAATGTTAAATCCGTTCCTATTTTATACGTTGTTTCCTCCGCGTTGGCTGACTTTGCTGAAAAAGCAAAAAAGCTGATGATCAGCGCAACTAAAGCGAAGGCTCTATGTTTTCTGTTCAAGAAAATTCCCCCTTTAGCTGTAACGTATTTATAGATTATATGAATTTTTCAGGCAACACACAAGCTTTTAAGAAAAAAATCGTGACAAAGTGATGTAATTCTGACATTCGATGTGAGAAATAATAACATCTTAAGTATCTGTTAACCTGCTGAAAACAATAAAGCAAATGATAGCGAAAGTATGTTCGCTATGGTATAATTGTCTGTGGAAAAGCGATGGCGTTTTTTCTTTTTTTGTCATCCTTTAGAATATGTGAGGGGGAATGAAGATGATCGAAAGAACAACTTCCCACGAGTTTGATTTGGTTTCAAAATATCAACCAGCTGGTGACCAACCAGAAGCGATCCATCAATTGGTGGATGGTGTCGTCGGCGGCAAAAAAGCCCAGATTTTATTGGGGGCTACAGGTACTGGGAAAACCTACACAGTATCCAATTTGATCAAAGAGGTCAATAAACCGACATTGATTATTGCCCATAATAAAACTTTGGCTGGTCAATTGTATGGTGAATTCAAAGATTTTTTCCCCAATAATGCGGTCGAATATTTTGTCAGTTACTACGATTACTATCAACCAGAGGCATATGTGCCTTCAAGCGATACCTATATCGAAAAAGATTCCAGTGTCAATGATGAGATCGATAAATTGCGCCATTCCGCTACTAGCTCTTTGTTAGAACGCAACGATGTGATCGTTGTGGCTTCTGTGTCGTGTATTTTTGGTTTGGGTTCACCGATCGAATATGCCCGGCAAGTGGTTTCTTTGCGTGTCGGGATGGAGAAGTCTCGGGATCAATTATTAAAAGAGATGATCGATATCCAATTTGAACGCAATGATATCGATTTTCAACGGGGACGTTTTCGGGTGCGGGGGGATGTCGTCGAGATATTTCCAGCCTCAAGAGATGAGCGGGCTTTGCGTGTTGAATTTTTTGGTGATGAGATCGACCGGATTCGCGAAGTCGATGCGTTGACAGGCGAGATATTAAGCGATACAGAACATGTATCGATCTTCCCAGCCACGCACTTTGTAACCAATGAAGACCACATGGAACATGCGATCGCAACGATCCAAAGCGAATTGGATGCACGGCTGAAAGTCTTGCGTGAGGAGAACAAATTGCTAGAAGCGCAGCGACTGGAACAACGAACCAATTATGATATCGAAATGATGCGAGAGATGGGCTATACCTCCGGGATCGAAAACTATTCTCGGCATATGGATGGCCGTAAAGAAGGCGAACCGCCTTATACACTGCTGGATTTCTTCCCCGATGACTTCTTGCTGGTGATCGATGAATCCCATGTAACTATGCCCCAGATCCGCGGCATGTATAATGGAGACCGGGCCCGCAAACAAATGCTTGTCGACTATGGCTTCCGCTTGCCGTCAGCTTTAGATAACCGGCCATTGCGTTTAGAAGAATTTGAAGAGCATGTCAATCAAATCGTCTATGTTTCAGCAACACCTGGTCCTTACGAATATGATCAAACGGATACAGTTGTTCAACAAATCATTCGACCAACCGGCCTATTAGATCCTGTAGTTGAGGTGCGACCGATCATGGGTCAGATCGATGATCTGGTAGGAGAAATCAACGAACGTGTCGAATTGAATCAACGGGTCTTCGTGACAACGTTGACGAAAAAAATGGCTGAGGATCTGACAGACTATTTCAAAGAATTAGGGATCAAAGTCAAGTATCTGCATAGCGACATCAAAACATTGGAACGAACAGAGATCATTCGTGATCTGCGTTTGGGTGAGTTCGATGTCTTGATCGGGATCAACTTGCTAAGAGAAGGGATCGATGTGCCAGAAGTATCATTGGTAGCGATCTTAGATGCTGATAAAGAAGGATTCTTGCGCAGTGAACGTTCGCTGGTCCAAACGATTGGCCGAGCGGCACGGAACGCGGACGGAAAAGTGATCATGTATGCGGATAAGATGACAGATTCTATGCAGCGGGCGATTGATGAAACTTCCCGTCGCCGCGGCATTCAAGAAGCCTACAATCAAGAACATGGGATCGAACCCAAAACGATCATCAAGGAGATTCGCGACTTGATCGCTATTACCAAAGTGGCTGAAGAAACAGGTGAATACACGACTGCATCCTATGATGATTTGACCCGTGAAGAAAAAGCGACATTATTATTGAAACTAGAAAAAGAAATGAAAGATGCAGCCAAAGCATTAGATTTTGAAACTGCAGCCACTTTACGGGATACGATCCTTGAATTAAAAGCCGCAGATTAGAAGGAGATACATTATGGCAAATGATAAAATCGTGATCCATGGGGCACGTGCCCATAATTTAAAAAATATTGATGTAACGATCCCACGAGACCAGTTGGTGGTAGTAACAGGTTTATCTGGTTCAGGGAAAAGTTCTCTGGCCTTTGATACATTATATGCTGAAGGACAAAGAAGGTATGTCGAGAGTTTATCCGCCTATGCCCGTCAATTTTTGGGCCAAATGGATAAACCAGATGTCGACAGTATCGACGGCTTGAGTCCAGCCATTTCAATCGACCAAAAAACCACCAGCAAAAATCCTCGATCGACTGTCGGAACGGTCACAGAGATCAATGATTACTTGCGGCTGCTGTATGCCCGGATCGGTCATCCGATCTGCCCCAATGACCATATCGAGATCACCAGCCAATCGGTGGAGCAAATGGTCGATGAAGTTTTGGCATTGCCGGAAAGAACCAAAATCCAGCTAATGGCACCACTGATCAACCAAAAGAAAGGGCAACACAAGAAAGTCTTTGAACGGATCCAAAGAGAAGGCTACGTTCGCATGCGCGTTGACGGTGAGACCTATGATGTATCAGAAGCGCCAGAATTAGAAAAAAACAAAAAACATGATATAGCCATCATTATTGACCGTATCGTAGTCAAAGAAGGGATCCGTTCACGTTTATTTGATTCATTTGAGGCCGCATTGCGATTGGCAGACGGCTACGCGATCGTTGATGTGATCGGTGAAAAAGAACTGTTATTCAGTGAGCATTATTCTTGTCCTTATTGTGGTTTCACAGTGGGTGAGTTAGAACCTCGGCTGTTCTCATTCAATGCGCCTTTTGGTGCTTGTCCGGATTGTGATGGGTTAGGCATCAAATTAGAAGTCGATCCCGATCTGGTAATCCCCGATACAACAAAAACCTTGCGAGAAGGGGCTTTATTGCCATGGAATCCAATCAGTTCGCAATATTACCCCCAAATGTTGGAACAAGCTTGTTTGGAATTCAATATCGATATGGATACACCCTTTGAAGAACTGCCGCAAGAGCACAAAGACATTATTTTGAATGGTTCAAACGGCGAGATTTTCCATTTCCATTATGAAAATGATTTTGGCGGTGTTCGTGATGTTGAAGTGGCTTTCGAAGGGATCTTGCCGAATATCAAACGGCGCTACCATGAAACCAATTCCGATTTTACCCGCGATCAAATGCGGTTGTATATGACAGAATTGACTTGTAAAACCTGTAAAGGCTATCGCTTGAATCCACAAGCATTATGTGTCAAAGTCAATGGCAAACATATTGGCGAGTTAAGTGAGTTAGCCATCAACAGCGCTTTGACTTTCGTGGAAGATTTGACATTGACAGCGTCGGAACAAACGATTGCCAAGCCAATCGTCAAAGAAGTCGATGATCGGCTGAGCTTCTTAAAAAATGTTGGGTTGGATTATCTGACATTGAGTCGGGCTTCTGGTACTTTATCTGGTGGCGAAGCGCAACGGATTCGTTTAGCGACCCAAATCGGCTCCAATCTCTCAGGTGTATTGTATATCTTAGATGAGCCTTCAATTGGGCTGCATCAACGGGACAATGATCGCTTATTGGACTCATTGCGTAAAATGAGAGATCTAGGCAATACACTGATCGTGGTGGAACATGACGAAGACACCATGCGGGCAGCAGATTACTTGATCGATGTCGGACCAGGTGCAGGTCATGCAGGCGGTGAGATCGTAGCAGCTGGAACACCGGCACAAGTAGCCAAAAACAAAAAATCACTGACCGGACAATATTTATCTGGTAAGCGAAACATTCCGACACCTGCTGAACGCCGAACCGGCAATGGCAAACAGATTCGAATCACCGGCGCAGTTGAAAACAATCTCAAAAATATCTCAGTAAACTTCCCATTAGGAAAATTTGTTGCTGTCACAGGCGTCTCAGGCTCTGGGAAATCAACGTTGGTCAATGAGATATTGAAAAAATCTTTGGCACAAAAAATCAACCGCAATTCAAACAAACCCGGCAAATTTAAAACAATCACCGGTTTCGAAGACATCGAAAAATTGATCGATATCGACCAAAGTCCAATTGGACGGACACCACGAAGCAATCCAGCGACTTATACAAGTGTCTTTGATGATATCCGAGATTTGTTTGCAAAAACCAACGAAGCCAAAGTGCGAGGTTATAAAAAAGGCCGCTTTAGTTTCAATGTCAAAGGTGGCCGCTGTGAAGCCTGTAAAGGTGATGGTATCATCAAAATCGAAATGCATTTCTTGCCAGATGTCTATGTCCCATGTGAAGTATGTCATGGCAAACGCTACAATTCGGAAACCCTTGAAGTCCATTACAAAGGGAAAAACATTGCGGAGATTTTGGATATGACCGTTGAAGATGCCGTCGAATTTTTCCAACACATTCCGAAGATCCACCGCAAACTGCAAACGATCGTTGATGTTGGTTTGGGCTACGTGACTATGGGCCAACCTGCAACAACATTATCGGGCGGGGAAGCGCAGCGAATGAAACTCGCCAGTGAGTTGCACAAAAATTCGAATGGCAAAAGTTTCTATATTCTCGATGAACCAACCACGGGTCTGCACACCGATGATATTGCCCGGTTGCTAAAAGTGTTGGAACGTTTTGTTGATGCTGGAAATACGGTATTGGTGATCGAACATAATCTAGATGTGATCAAATCTGCAGATTATGTGATCGATCTAGGTCCTGAAGGCGGCGACGGCGGCGGCACGATTCTCGCAACTGGTACACCAGAAGATATAGCCTCGGTACCGGAAAGTTATACAGGACACTATCTGAAAAAAATGTTGTAAAATCCGAGGATTATTCGATTATTTCATTAACAATCCTAAAGTTTAATTAATTATTAAACAATTATGAATTATTTAAACATTTCAACAAAGCCTCTTGAATTTGAAAATTTATTTGTTAGAATAGCAATAGGTATACGTATATTCTTACCGAATAAACTGCCTATAAGTTCTATCCGTTCAAAGTAGAGGAAAGCAGTCAAAGATATATGCTTTGATTGCTTTTTTCTTTGTGGTAAAATATGTCTATTGTAAAATGAACGACTTATACAATATTATTTAGAGTATCCAAAAGAGAGAGTGGTTTTAATGAGTCAGGACAAGTTTCTACCAATATTATTGGGTAGTGATATGAACGTATATGGGATGGCACGCGCCTTCCATGAAGCGTATGGCATTCAATCAGTTGCCTATGCAGGGACTGAATTGGCCCCAACACGCTTCAGTAAAATCGTGAAAGTAAATCAAGTCGATGGGTTTGACCATGATCCGGGTTTTTTTGATACTTTGGTCGATCTAGCAAAAACCACCTATCATGATCCCGAAGTACGCTATTTGCTGATTCCTTGCGGAGATGGCTATGCGGAACTTCTGGCAAAACACAAAGAAGCACTAAAGCCTTATTACACATTTATTGCCAATGATTATGCATTATTGGAACGACTGATCAACAAAGTTAGTTTCTATGAAGTCTGTGAAGAATTTGGTTTGCCCTATCCTAAGACGTTTATCTTAACGAAAGACTTGTTGACTGATGGTCAATTCAAAGAAGCGTTGCCTTTCGACTTTCCGGTGGCCTTGAAACCGGCCAATAGTGTCGCGTGGTTGTCTGTGGATTTTGAAGGCCGGAAAAAAGCTTTTATTATTGATAATCGACAAGAGTTTGACACGATCGTCTCGCGTATTTATCAAGCGGGCTATGAAGATGAAATGATTGTCCAAGATTTTATTCCAGGTGATGACAGCAACATGCGGGTCCTAAATGCCTATGTTGATGAAAACCATGATGTCCGTGTAATGGCGTTGGGACATCCGCTATTAGAAGATCCAACACCAGGTGCTGTCGGTAACTACGTCGTGATCATTCCTGATGAGAATCAACAAATCTATCAAATGATCCGTAAGTTTTTAAAGGAGATCAATTATGTCGGATTTGCCAACTTTGACCTAAAATATGACCGACGAGATGGCCAGTACAAATTATTTGAAATCAACTTGCGTCAAGGACGCAGCAGCTTCTTTATTACATTGAGCGGCTTGAACTTGGCTCAGTTTTTGACAGAAGATCTCGTTTTTGAAAAACCATATACAGAAACCATTTATGGCAAAGCTGATACGCCTGATGCCAAGTTATGGTTGGGGGTACCCAAAAATATCTTCTTGACGTATGCCAAAGAAAATCAGGACAAAGAACGGGCCAAAAAATTGTTGGCACAAGATCGTTGGGGCACTACAGTCTTTTATAAAAAAGACATGTCCTTGAAACGCTGGATCTTATTGAAACGAATGTTTTACCTATACAACAAACGGTTCAAAACATTTTTCTCTACGAAAGAAGGATAGTCGATGGAGAATTTCTTTAGTATTTTAGGTGGAATGGGTACGATGGCGACCGAAAGTTATGTCAGGATCTTGAACCAAAGAACCAAAGCCCACAAAGACCAAGATTATTTAAACTATGTCCTGTTCAATCATGCGACTGTTCCTGATCGAACCGCATATATATTGAATGACCAATTAGAAAATCCAGTACCCTATTTGCTGGATGATATTGAAAAACAAAATTTGCTGCAGCCTGATTTTATCGTCTTGACCTGCAATACGGCACATTATTTCTTTGAGACGTTGCAAGCAGCAACACCGATCCCTATTCTGCATATGCCGCGTGCTGCTGCAGAAGCGGTCAAAGACCGAGGAATAACCGGCAAAGTCGCTTTGCTGGGAACAGAAGGCAGCATCAAAGCTGGGATCTACGAGAAAGAGTTGCGGGCGTTAGGCATCGATGTTTATCTCCCAAAGCTGTCGATCCAAAAGAAAGTCAATACGTTGATTTATGAGCGCATCAAAGAAAATGGCGATTTGGATCAAGCACTTTACTTCGAGATTTTGCAAGAAGTGACGGAAAGCATTGGTTGCGAAGCCGTGGTTTTAGGCTGTACAGAGCTTTCACTGATGGAGGAATTTACGGAAAACAATCCGTATCCTGTCGTTGATGCGCAATCGATCATTGTCGATCTGACAATCGAAAGAGCGTTGGCATTAAGAAAACTAGATTAGACGTTACGCAGGCGTTGGCTGATCCTTTTCAGCTGACGTCTTTTTGGTGCGCAAGTATTCCCATGATACACCCGGCATGATATAATAAAAGAGTTGGAGAAAGGAGTTTTGCGAAATGACTGAAGTAGATCATTTAGAATTAGTCATTATTACTGGAATGAGTGGGGCGGGCAAGACCGTCGCAATCCAGAGTTTTGAAGATATGGGGTACTTTTGTATCGATAATATGCCGCCAAGCTTGGTGCCTAAATTTTGGGAGTTGATCAAGGAATCTGGCAAAGTTACGAAGATTGCTTTAGTGGTAGATCTACGCTCTCGCTCCTTTTTTGAAGAAATCCAAAGCATGCTGATCGATATTGAGAACACCAATTTCATCGATACCCGCATGTTGTTTTTAGATGCTTCCGATAGTGAGTTGGTGTCACGTTACAAGGAAACCCGCAGAGCGCATCCTTTAGCCATGGATGGTTTAGTCACAGAAGGTATTCGCAAAGAACGTGCGATTTTAGAAGATTTGAAAACCCGTGCCAGTATCGTGATCGATACAACGACACTGACACCCAGACAATTAAGAGAAAAAATCAATCAAGAGTTCCGCTCTTCCCATGAAACAGGCTTTCGTGTGGAACTGCTCTCATTCGGTTTTAAATACGGTTTGCCGATTGACGCTGATATTGTCATGGATGTCCGTTTCTTGCCAAATCCGCATTATATTGCGGCGTTGCGTCCGCTGACTGGGAAAGATCAGCCCGTTTATGATTATGTGATGTCTTTTCCTGAAACCGAAGAATTTTATCAACGCTTTACAAGCTTGCTGCAAACAATCATGCCTGGTTACGTCAGTGAAGGGAAAAGCAGCCTGACGATCGCCATTGGCTGTACCGGCGGTCAACATCGATCAGTGGCGTTATCTGAACGTATAGGTGCGGCATTGGCAACTGAATATAAAGTCAATATCACGCACCGGGACAAAGATAAACGCAAAGAAACGGTGAACCGATCATGAAGATGAAAACTTACCGTATCAGAAAACCCAAAATCGTTGTAGTTGGCGGCGGAACTGGCTTACCAGTGATTTTGAAAAGTTTGCGTAATCAAGGGGTCGATATCACGGCTATCGTCACCGTGGCTGATGATGGCGGCAGCAGCGGTGAGATCCGTAATCTGGTCTCATCGATATCACCTCCAGGCGATTTACGCAATGTCTTAGCTGCGTTATCAGATATGCCGCAACTGTATAATGATATCTTTCAATATCGTTTTAAAGCAGAAGATAAGTTTTTGGCCAATCATGCCTTAGGCAACCTGATTATTGCGGCTATTGCAGAAATGCGCAGCAGTACCTATGAGGCAATTCAAATTTTATCAAAAATCATGCACATCGAAGGACAAGTCTATCCTTCATCTGATTTGCCTTTAGTGCTGCATGCGGTCTTCAAAGATGGAACAGAAGCCGTAGGAGAGTCTAAAATTGCCCTCGACCGCAAAACGATCGATCATGTCTTTGTTCGCAATCAAGAGAACAATGACCTCCCTAAAGCTGCCCGTAAAGTGGTGTCATCGATCATGGATGCCGATATGATCGTCTTAGGTCCAGGAAGCTTGTTCACCAGTATTTTGCCGAATCTGATGATCAGCGAAATCGGTAAAGCATTATTGGAAACAAGTGCTGAAACCGTCTATATTTGCAACATCATGACACAAAAAGGTGAAACTGAGTATTTTACAGATGCCGATCATGTCCGGGTACTGCACCAACATTTAGGCAAACCTTTTATTGATACAGTTTTGGTCAATACAGAGAAAGTACCTGAAGGTTACATGGACCCTGATATCTATGATGAGTATTTGGTGCAAGTCAAGCATGATTTCAAAGGCTTGCGGGATGAGGCGTGCCGAGTGGTTTCTGCCGATTTTCTGGCATTAGAAAACGGCGGGGTATTCCATGATGGCGAAAAAGTCATCGAGGAATTGTTGCGTATCGTCTATGCCGCTAAGATCTAGTTTTTTTGTGTGTAATTGAGAAAGGAAGGGATCAACATGTCCTTTGCCGCTGAAGTAAAAAAAGAATTGACGACATTAGAAGTCCATCGCGAACATGCCAAAGCTGAGTTGGCCGCCTTGATTCGCATGAATGGATCGCTGAGCATCAACAATCAGCAGTTCGTGCTCAATGTGCAAACCGAAAATGCCGCGATCGCTCGTCGGATCTATTCGTTGCTGAAAGATCATTACGATGTACGCAGTGAATTGCTGGTGCGACGAAAAATGAAATTGAAGAAAAACAACGTGTACATCGTTCGTTTGAAACAAGATACCAAACGGGTCCTGTTGGATTTAGATATCATGGATGGGCTGATGTTCAATAGTCATGTGTCGGATGAAATCATGGGGAATACGCAAAAAATGCGGTCTTATCTCCGGGGTGCTTTCATGGCTTCTGGTTCGATCAACAACCCGGAAACCAGCCGATATCATTTGGAAATCTACTCCATCTATGAAGAGCACAACCAGGATATTTGCGATATGCTGAATGCCTATGGCTTGAATGCCAGAGCCTTGGAGCGCAGAAATGGCAGTATCGCCTACTTGAAAGGGGCAGAGAAAATCGCTGATTTTTTGACCTTGATCGGGGCAACCAATTCTATGCTGAAATTTGAGGATGTGCGGATCGTGCGGGATATGCGGAATTCTGTCAATCGCTTGGTCAATTGCGAAACGGCCAATATGAATAAAACCATAGACGCAGCCTCCAAACAAATCGACAATATCGAATTTATCCAAAATCGAGTAGGTCTGCAAGCCCTGCCGGATAAACTGCAAGAGATCGCGGCTTTGCGGTTGGAACACCCAGAAGTCAGCTTGAAAGAATTGGGGGAGATGATTCCTTCCGGCGCAATCTCAAAATCAGGGATCAATCACCGCATTCGCAAAATCAATGAATTTGCGGATCGTTTACGGGAACAAGTGAGTTAAAATAATCGATATCAAAAGAGATGCTTTGATAGAATCTAGGAGAAAATATAAATAAAATATTATCGCTGACTTTACTTCTGATTTCATAGAAGTAAAGTCTTTTTTTATTTTTGCAAGTTTTATTCTAATTTTAACAAAAAATATATACACATTGATAGCGTTTTCTTTTTTCAGTAAAATAGAGATGAAATCATTCAAAATAAAACAAAAGGAAATGTTGTTGTGAAGAAATTTGCTTTTTGGTATCTATTTTTATTAATTGGACTTCAGCTTGGAATTATGATGGTGCAAGAGTTTATGTGAAATCTTCTTCAGGTTAGATAAATATTTATCAAGGGGTAGTTCATACAGATAATGGTACTTACGGAGTTTGTTACTATAATACTAACTCTGAGAGTGATATCCGCTATTATAAAGCTTTTATAAATGCAAATACAGCTACAAGAAATGAAACTGTTGTCCATGAAGTTGGTCATGCCATTGGTTTGAGTCATACCCAAGAGAAAAAATAATTCAATTGCAGTGATGAGAGCACTTGGGTTCAATAATAAGGCATATCCACTCTCGGATGATAAATCCGGTATGAATAAAAAATATTAAAGAGAAGGAGGAAGAAATAGTGAAGAAGTTATCATTGATTTTTATGATGATTATTTTGATTGTTGCAGGTATTGGTAGCTGGAATTGGTATGAAAGTATATCAAGCAAAGGAGACCGACATAATGTAAATCAAGAAGATTTTTATGACAATGGAAGAGATGAACATCTTTTTGGTAAACATATGTATCTTGATGCTAAAGTGGATGAGTTTGATCATCTAGAAGATGTTGAAGCTACTGCGGACGAAATCGTGGTTGCAAAAAAAATAGCGCAAGATGAACCCACGATTTTATATGGGAAAGAAGACAGAATCGACATTGCTTATACCTTATCGACATTTCGAGTGCAAAAAAGTATCTCTGGTGCTCAACTTAAACAGGGTGAAACATTTACGATGCTTGAGAACGAGGCTTATGATAAAAAGCAAGACGTCACTTATCATATCGCCGGCTATAATCTAATTGATGAAGAGAAAGATTATCTTTTGTTCTTAAGAAAATCTGAAACAGATTCGTATTATATAGTTGCTGGGATAAATTATGGGAAAGTTGATTTAGAAAGAGAGCAGACAGATTATCCGGAGATTCTTAGAAAATCAAGTACAGAATATAGTAAAGAAATAATATCTGCCTATAATCACCAGGAGCAAATTCGTCAAGAAGCAAAAAATAAATATGCAGCTACTATCAGTGAATTTGTTCAATAGTAGGATATATTGCTGTAATAAAAAAGCGGGGAGAAAACAACAGTTGCTCCCTGCCTTTTTATCGTGGTTATTGATTGATCAAATCAGTCAATTCATCTGCACTGATCGATTCATCAAAAATGTGTCCGTCTAAGATCACTGTTGGGACAAACTGAATGGTTGCTTGATTGGCTTCTTCAACGATCGCTGATGCATGATCGGGATGATTACTCAACGTCAAGCCTAATGTGTTCTCAGCGTATTCAGCAACTTCAGCTAAGCTTAAATGTCCCCATTCATCTTGTGTTTGAAAGATTCTGGTCAGCTGCGTGATGGTCGCCGCTGGATCGTTGGTGGAAATGTAGCGGTGCATGACATTGCCCCGCTGTAGCGATTCTTTTTCTTTGTCGAATAGTTTGATGACACGACGAATTTTGCCAGCTGCAACAGCTTCCGTCAAGAGCGACAGTGACTCTTCAAACCATTGGCGGCAATATGGGCAGCGCACATTGATGAATTCGATGATTGGCTTCGCATCGGCGGCACCGATTTGGATGCCAGTTGTAGCATTGGTTTGTGATGCATTGATGATTGATGTATCCATAGGTGAAACCTCCTTTTTCTCTAGTGTAACGAAACAACAGCAGAATGAAAAGAATCCTGTTCGTTTTTCTCAAAAGATCCAGTGAATCATTGAAAAATCAATGTATGTGATTTCACGAATTTGTTTAAATTTTTGTGGTCAGCTTTATTATTACAGGGGAATCAGCTATAATAAGTTGTATTTTATTGTGCAAATTGAATGATTGAAGGAAGATAGATAAGAATGAAAAGAAAAACAATGGATGGGAATACTGCTGCTGCGTATATTTCATACGCCTTTACGGAACTAGCTGCGATCTATCCAATCACGCCGAGTTCAACAATGGCTGAATTGGTGGATCAATGGTCGGCGCAAGGGAAGAAAAATATCTTTGGTCAGCCAGTTAAAGTCGTTGAGATGCAATCAGAAGCAGGAGCTGCCGGCGTCGTGCATGGTTCGTTGAAAACGGGTGCCTTAACGACCACTTATACTGCCTCACAAGGCTTGCTGTTGATGCTGCCGAATATGTATAAGATTGCAGGGGAACTATTACCTGGGGTATTCCATGTAGCCAGCCGTGCGGTCACCACTAATGCCCTCAATATTTTTGGCGATCATACCGATGTGATGGCCGCCAGACAGACGGGCTTTGCGATGCTGGCAGAAAGCTCTGTTCAAGAAGTGATGGACTTAGCACCGGTGGCCCATTTAGCTGCGATCGAGGCCAATGTCCCATTTTTGAACTTTTTTGATGGCTTTCGTACCAGTCATGAGATTCAAAAAATCGACGTGATCGACTATCAGGATCTAGCCCAAATGGTCAATCAAGACAAGGTGGCTGCTTTTCGCAAGAAGGCGATGAATCCCAATCATCCAACGATCAGCGGTACCAACCAAAGTCCTGAGATCCATTTTCAACAACGGGAAACCATCAATCAGTACTACGACAATTTACCAGAGATCGTCCGGGGATACATGCAGCAGATCAACCAACTACGCGGCACGTCATACGATCTGGTCAACTACTATGGTGCAGAGGATGCCACAGAAGTTATCGTTACGATCGGTTCATCTGCGCAAACGATCCAGCAAACAGTAGATTATTTGAACCGACAATGCAGAAAAGTCGGCTTGCTGACGATTCATCTGTACCGACCATTTCCTTTGGCAGTTTTTTTGGAAAAATTGCCGCAGACCGTTCAATCGATCGCCGTACTGGATCGCAGCAAAGAGCCGGGGGCCAATGGTGAATCGCTATTGCTGGACGTGCAAAGTGCGATGTATGATGCAGCGATTCGTCCAACGATCATTGGTGGACGCTATGGGTTAGGATCTAAGGATGTCACGCCTGATCAGATCGTTGCTGTCTATGATGAGTTGCTGCAGCCTCAGTCAGTGCAGAAAAAAAGATTCACTATCGGTATCGTTGATGATGTCACAGGATTATCTTTAGCGTCTAAAGGCGCTTTAGACTTGACCAATCCTGCCACTTTCCAAGCAAAATTTTGGGGGTTTGGTTCAGACGGAACCGTCGGCGCGAATAAATCCGCAATCAAGATCATTGGCGACCAAACAGATAAATATGTCCAAGGATACTTTCATTATGACTCCAAAAAATCGGGGGGCTTGACGGTTTCTCATTTGCGTTTTGGGGATACACCGATCCGTTCCACCTATCTGATCGAACATGCAGATTTTATCGCCTGTCATACACCAGCTTATTTACACACTTACGATCTGTTGAAAGGCTTGAAAAAAGGCGGCACTTTCTTGCTGAATACGACGTGGAATGAAGCGCAGATCATGAAGAATCTGCCAAAGAAAATGAAACATTATCTAGCTGAGAACGAGATTGCCTTTTATACGATCAATGCCATGCAATTGGCGATGGAAGTCGGATTAGGCGGTCGGATCAATACAGCCATGGAAACGGCCTTCTTTTACCTGGCAGATATCATGCCCATCGATCAGATCATCCCGATCTTGAAAGAAGAAGCGCTTAAAAGTTACGGCCATAAATCAATGGCGATCGTTGAAAAGAATCAACTTGCCATCGATAGAACAATTGAGTTGCTGCATAAAATCGAGATCCCTAGAGAATGGGCAACGATCGAGGTACCCGTCAGAACGTCTCATGCCCAATCGACGTATGTCCGGGAAATCGTTGAACCTGTCAATCGTCAAGAAGGCAATGCGCTTTCTGTCGGCACCCTCGTGAATAACCAGATGACAGAAGGAACAATGCCTCTGGGGACCACAGCGGTTGAGAAACGCGGCGTGGCAGTTGAAGTACCGGAATGGCTGGCTGATCGCTGTACGATGTGTAATGAATGTGCGTTTGTGTGCCCACATGCTGCGATTCGTCCTTTCTTAGCGGATGAAGACGAGCTGTCTGAAGCGCCAGAAGGATTCATCGTCAGAGAGATGCGTGGCGCAGATGGTCAGAAGTATCGCATCCAAGTTTCAGTCGAAGATTGCACAGGTTGTGGACTTTGTGTCGAAGCTTGTCCAGCCAAAGGGAAAGCATTAACGATGAAACCCTATGAAGAGCAAAAAGAACAAGCTGTGAATTGGGCCTTTGCGATGACCTTACGGCAAAAAGAAAATCCAGCCAAACCTGGTACCGTGATGGGCTCGCAATTCACCAAGCCGCTGTTAGAATTCTCGGGTGCTTGCGCTGGATGTGGGGAAACACCTTATGTCAAACTGTTGACGCAAATGTTTGGTGATCGAATGATGATCGCCAATGCCACGGGCTGTTCTTCTATTTGGGGAGCTGCCGCACCGGTGTCGCCTTATACAACAAATGCAGAAGGACAAGGACCAGCCTGGTCTAATTCACTGTTTGAAGACAATGCAGAATACGGCTATGGCATGTTTTTGGCGAATCAAACCCGGCGAGAAGCTTTGGCGGAACAACTTGAAGCCCTTCAAGCATTTGTTTCTGAAACAACTCAGGAATTGATCAGTGATTGGTTGGCGCACCGTGAGGACAGTGCTGGGACCCAGCAGCGTGCCGCGAAATTAACAGCAGCCTTGACTGCCGATTCGGATAAGCACGCCGCGATTGCTAATGTTTTGGCAAACAATGATTTGTTCGTGAAACCAAGTCAATGGATGATCGGTGGCGACGGTTGGGCGTATGATATTGGCTTTGGCGGGATCGATCATGTTCTGGCATCTGGCGCCGACGTCAATATTTTGGTTTTAGATAATGAAGTCTACTCCAATACAGGTGGCCAAGTGTCGAAGGCCACACCGGCTTCAGCAATTGCTAAATTTGCGGCCAACGGCAAATATGCAGCCAAAAAAGATCTGGGCATGATGGCCATGACATACGGCCATGTATATGTTGCACAAATCGCTTCCGGTGCCAATCAAATGCAAACCATCAAAGCCTTTGAAGAAGCGGAACGCTTCCCTGGACCATCCTTGATCATCGCGTATACACCATGTATCACCCATGGCTTAGCAGGCGGTATGCGCCAATCATTGAAAGAAGCCAAAGAAGCTGTGGCTTCAGGTTACTGGTCTTTGTATCGATATAATCCTTTGTTGTCAGAAGCTGGAAAAACCCCGATGACATTAGATTTCAAGAAACCAGATTTCAATCTCATGCCTGCGTTCATGGACACGCAAATCCGTTTTGCATCTTTAAAAAATGCGAATGTCACAGCCAGTGAAGGCTTGTTTGCCAAAACCGTCAATGATGCTCGCACGCGCTTCTATCGATATGCTCGAATCGCTGGTTTGGAAGAAAAAATTCGTGCAAAACTAGAACCAGCGAACCTTGAAGCCTCAATCCACAAATCTGAGCTTGAATCGACCGCATCAGCACGTACCGTCGAAGCTAAAAAAGAGCGCAAAGCGCGGACGCTGACACCAGAAGAGGCAGCGGCCAAAGAAGCAAGACGCGCGGCGAGAGCAGCCCGTCGGAGACAACCATAAAATAAGTGAAACAAACAATCAGAAAAATGCGAAAGAGTCTGTTCTTTTCATTTCTCTGATTGTTTTCGTTTAGGCGGCGTTTTGAAATGATTTACTGCTAACAAGCCTTTTCATCTCCTTTACTAAGAAAAACATGGTAGACTGAAAACAAAGGTTTTCATGGTTTTTGAAACTTTTTCATAATTTTGTTTTTTTTTGAATCTTTGAATAAGACCTATGTTATACTATTGTTTGAAGTCTTAAGAATAAAGGAAGGCTGTTTATGTCGATAAATTTCACTGATTTTTTTAATTTAGATTATTGGAGCAATCTGCTCTCTTTTGATATATTTTCACTCTCGTTTTTTGTTAATCTTCTAGATGTCATCGTAGTATGGTATTTAGTTTATAAGCTGATTCAGCTCGTGCGAGGAACCAAAGCGATCCAGTTGTTCAAAGGGGTTGGATTATTTATTGTTCTGCGGTTTTTAGCCGGGATCATCGGACTCAAAACATTATCCTGGTTGATGGACCAAGTCATCACTTATGGTGTGATTGCGGCCATCGTCATTTTTCAACCGGAGATTCGGCGAGGGCTTGAACATTTGGGCCGCAGTTCGTTATTCAAAACATCTAAGAATGAAAAACATCAAGATGAAGTCTTGGTGCAATCCTTAGACAAAGCCGTGCAATATATGGCGAAACGCAAGATTGGTGCTTTGATCACGATCGAACGGACGACAGGTTTGGAAGAATATATCGAAACAGGTATTGCACTAGATGCGGATGTGACCGGAGAATTATTGATCAACATCTTTATTCCCAATACCCCATTGCATGATGGTGCAGTGATTATCAGAGAAGACAAAATAGCCGTAGCCAGTGCGTACTTGCCTCTTTCTGAAAGCCCATTGATCCCTAAAGAATTTGGGACGCGCCACCGTGCAGCCGTGGGCATCTCAGAAGTGAGTGATGCTTTGACATTGATCGTTTCTGAAGAAACGGGGGATGTCAGTATCACCTTGAACAATCGAATGATGACTGAATTGTCGCGTCAAGAATATTTAGCGATATTGAATCGTGAATTGGTACCTGAAGTCAAAAGCGGCAAGCGTAATGTGCTGCAATCTTTCCTTGAAGGGGTCAACAAAGGGGGAAGAAAATGATGAAGAAGGATCGCCGTCAGAATATATTTTATGGTATACTAGCGCTGTTCTTTAGTTTGGTTTTATTCTTTATCGCTAGCGGATCCAGTTTGCAAGTTGATCTTTCTGGTGCTGTGAATGCCTATCAAGAAGAAATCGAAGCAGTGCCGATTCAGACGGTATATGATACGGACGATTATTTTATCCAAGGGTTTGAAACAACCGTCAATGTGACCTTGAGCAGTCGCAATCGGGTCCAACTGAATGCAGAAAAAAATGAAGAAACACGGAGTTTTCGCGTGGTCGCTGATTTGTCTGATTTGACTGTCGGCACCCATGAAGTTCCATTAGAGGTCCAGAACATCAGCTCCAGTGTGACGGCTGAGATCGAACCGAAGACAGTCACCGTCACGATCGAAAAGAAAGTCACCAAAACCTTTACGGTGGAACCTGTTGTGTCTACTGAAGATGACAGCAGCGGGTATGCCATTGACACGATGGTGGCTTCGCCTCAAGAAGTGACGCTCACCACTGGGGAAAAAACAGCCGCAGATATCGATCGAGTCGTGGCAGTCATTGATCCTGATGACATCCCGAACGACTCGGGCACTGTATCCGCCGTGATCGAAGCATGGGATATCAATAAAAATCCATTGGCGATCGTTGCTGATCCAGATACGGTCGATGTCGCGATCACGATGGAAGCACCAACCAAGGATGTCGAGTTGTTCGTTACGCAACAGGGCACTTTGCCAGCTGGCATTTCACATTATATATATCGCATGAGCACGATCAGTGCTGCACTGACAGGTCCGCAAGAAATACTGGATCAGACGGCGCAAATCGGTGTCCCTGTTGATATCAGCGGCATTACATCCACCACTGAGCAAACAGTGCAGATACCGGCACCTGACGGTACGACTGTCAATCCGACAGAGGTGACGATCCAGATCACGCCGGTTGCCCAAATAGTTGACGAAAGCAGTGAATCAGGTTCTGATGCGACAGGTGATACGGCCCCTGCAACGACAGCGACTGACAGTGCAATAAGCGCTGATCAGGAGAGCAGTCAAGAAAGTGTTGAGGGGTCAACTGAAAGTGAAACTGATTCAACAAATTGAAATGAGTAAGAATAAGAGAGGTTTTTAAAATGGGAAAATATTTTGGTACAGATGGTGTGCGCGGAGAAGCCAATAAGGAATTGACACCTGAATTAGCTTTTAAACTAGGTCGTTACGGCGGCTATGTATTAAGTCAGCATGAAACAGATGATCGCCAGCCACGGGTTTTAGTAGGTAGAGATACCCGGATCTCAGGGCAAATGTTGGAAAATGCTTTGATAGCAGGTCTTTTATCTGTAGGGATCGAAGTATTTCAATTAGGCGTGATCTCAACGCCAGGGGTGGCTTATTTAACGAAAATTCAAAAAGCGAGCGCCGGCGTAATGATTTCGGCTTCGCATAATCCAGCGTTAGACAACGGTATCAAATTTTTCGGAAACGATGGCTTTAAGTTGGTGGATGAACAAGAAGCTGAGATCGAAGCCTTACTTGAGGCACCAGAAGATACCTTGCCAAGACCCTCTGCAGAAGGCTTGGGTACGGTCGATGAATTTCCTGAAGGATTACTCAAATATTCGCAATTTTTACGACAAACGATTCCAGGGGATCTAGAAGGGATCACCGTTTGTGTCGATGCAGCCAATGGCGCCACGGCAACGAGTGTCAATCGGTTGTTTGCCGATCTGGAAACCGATTTTTATACGATGGGGACATCGCCCGACGGCTTGAATATCAATGACGGTGTTGGTTCAACTCATCCTGAAAAATTGGCGGCATTTGTCGTTGAAAAAGGCGCAGATGCTGGTTTGGCTTTTGACGGCGACGGCGACCGTGTGATCGCAGTTGATGAGCTAGGAAACATTGTCGATGGGGACAAAATCATGTATATTTGTGCCAAATACTTAGCAGAACAAAAACGGTTGAACCAAGGGACGATCGTGACAACTGTGATGAGCAACCTAGGTTTCCATAAAGCTGTTGAAGCAATTGGCTTGAAAGACGTGATCACACAAGTTGGCGACCGTTATGTTGTGGAAGAAATGCGTAAAAACGATTATAACTTTGGCGGAGAACAGTCAGGTCATATGATCTTCTTAGACTTCAATACAACTGGGGACGGCTTGCTGTCTGGGATCCAATTATTGAATATTATGAAGCAAACTGGCAAAAAACTATCTGAACTTGCTGGCGAAGTGACGATCTATCCACAGAAATTGGTCAATATTCGCGTCACAGATAAAAATGGCGCGATGGATGTACCGGCTATCGCCAAGATCGTGGCTGAAGCAGAAGCCGAAATGAACGGAGAAGGCCGGATTTTGGTTCGCCCTTCAGGAACAGAGCCGTTGTTGCGTGTCATGGCAGAAGCGCCAACGATTGAAAAAGTCGATTACTATGTGGACAAAATTGCCGCAGTTGTTCGTGAAGAAATCGGTGCAGAATAGAAAATACCTAAAACCAACGATGATTCGTTGGTTTTTTTGTGAAACGGGGCAACCATTTCATTCATTTTGGTATCATCTGTTCGTATCAGTCTGAATAGAGGTGCTATCTAAAAAGTGTGATGCAAAAAAAACTTTTAGAAAACACATCAAAAAAACAAGCAACAATTGCCCATTTGACGGGTAATGTTGCTTGTTTTCTTTTGATCATATTATGGATATCATCTTTTAAAAAACTTATTCAACTGTAACAGATTTTGCTAAGTTACGAGGTTTATCCACATCAAAGCCACGTTGTAGTGTCGCGAAATAAGCTAGCAGTTGTGTTGGAATCACGGACACTAAACTGGTCACTAATGGGTGGACAGTCGGGATGATGATTTGATCTGTAGGTTTTGCCAGTTCTTGGCTCGCAATGACCAACGTGTGTGCGCCACGGGATTCAACTTCTTTCAAGTTGCCTCGAGTATGAGAACCTGTAATAGCTTCTGAGATGATTCCAATCACCGGGGTGCCTTCTTCGATCAAAGCGATGGTGCCGTGTTTTAATTCGCCAGCAGCGAAACCTTCTGCTTGGATATATGAGATTTCTTTTAGTTTTAAAGCTGCCTCCATCGATACATAATAATCATTGCCTCGGCCAATATAAAAAGCATTGCGGCTTGTTGCCAAGAAGTCTTCAGCAAACTGACTGATCACTGCTTTTTCATCAACGAGTGTTTCCATCGTAGATGCAACAATACTTAATTCATGAAAGACATCAAAGTCGATAGCTGCAGGGACATTTTTTTCGTCGCCAATCGCTTTAGCCAATAAGGTCATCACTGCGATTTGTGCGGTATAAGCTTTCGTTGAAGCTACCGCAATCTCAGGGCCAGCATGCAGCAATAAGGTGTGTTTGGCTTCCCGAGATAAGGTGGAGCCTGCTACATTGGTGATCGTTAGACTAGGCAAGCCTAATGCATTGATCTTGACCAATACTTGACGACTATCGGCAGTTTCGCCGCTTTGGGTCAAGAAGATAAAGAAAGGTTTTGCTGAAAGCAATGGCGTATTGTAGCCGAATTCACTAGACAAATGAACTTCAACAGGGATCTCTGTCAATGTTTCAAGAATGGCTTTCGCTGCCCAGCCAGCGTGGTTGCTGGTACCGCAAGCGATGATGTAGATACGATCACTAGCGATCATTTCTGCTTTTAATTGGCTATCGATGGTCACATCTCCGTCTGTGCCTTGATATTCTTGCACGAGACGGCGCATCACAGTCGGTTGGTCATCGATCTCTTTCAGCATGTAGTAAGGGTAAGTCCCTTTTTCGATATCAGTCAAATCTAATTGTGCTTCATATGATTCACGGTAAACCAAGTTGCCTTTCAAATCTTCGATCACGATTTCATCTGCTTTGACCGTGACCATTTCACCGTCTTCAATCTCAACAAAGTGCGTTGTTTGATCGAGCATCGCTAAGGCATCGCTGCAGATCACATTGAATCCATCGCCAAGGCCGATCAACAGAGGACTTTTATTTTTCGCAACGTAAATCGTATCAGGGTCTTTCTTGTCAACTAAAGCGAAGGCATATGAGCCGCGAATCAAAGTCAACGCTTGTTTGAATGCTTCTTTGGTCGTGCTGCCACTTTGCGCTTTCAAGACTTCGATCAAGTGGACGACGATTTCTGTATCTGTTTGGCCGGCAAAATGATGATCTGCCACATAAGTTTCGTGTAATTCTTCAAAGTTTTCGATCACACCATTGTGGACCAAAACCAATTCTTCGTTTCCAGAAGTATGGGGATGGGCATTGCGTTCTGATGGGATACCATGGGTTGCCCAGCGTGTGTGTCCGATACCGATCGTTCCTGTTACCTCTGGTGTCACTTTGGCTTCCAAGTTTTTGATTCTTCCTTGTGCCTTGATCAAGTGATCAGAGGTACGATCTGCAACGTATAGCCCCGCCGAATCATATCCGCGATATTCCAATCGTTCCAATCCGTTCAAAATAATCTGCTCTGCATTTGACTTTCCAACAATTCCTACAATTCCACACATAATGACAATCCTACTTTCAAAATTTTTTTCTGTCGATTATGTATTTCTATCTGCGCAGCAAACGGTTTGTGGACATTTTTCAATGTGATTTGTGTTTGCTTGTAGAGTGCAGTCCCTAGAGCCATCCGCCGAAAATTTCGATAAGCTCTTTCCTCGTCATCTGTTGCCAGATCAGGCGCTATCCTTATTGGTCTATCTATCCTCCTTGAAACTATTTTATAGAAATACAAGCATTATGATACTATTTAGAGGTTGTTCTGTCAATAGAAATCAAAAATAAAGAATATTGGTATAGATGGTATTAAAATTAAACACACAGTGATTAAGGAACATTTAGGCTGTAGCTTATCTTGAAACAAAAGAATCCGATGAAATTTACGCGAATGGCTATCCTTTCTTTTGCAATTTCGCTACAATTGAATGGAAAGAAAGTGAGGAATCCAAATGGCAGAACAAGTAAGTTGTATGAAATTTTCTGAATTGAAAGAATTGGTGGCGACTTTAGCAGCCAATGACCAGGTCACGGAGGATACGAAGATTTTCTTGGATACAGGTTGGGACAGTTTACAAGAAATTTTGCCTGGTGCGGTATCAGTAGCGTCTGCACAACCTTTTCAAGTACAAGATGAGTTAACAAAGGAATTTTTTGGCGGCTATGTATTAGCGGAAAAAAGTGCGAAATTCGAGAGCAGCGGTGCTGCTGAAGCTGTCATCGTCATTCAAAATCTCTATTGATCATGGATCGATAAGAATCAAATAGGAGGGAAAAATGAATAAAAGAAGATGGATTGCCGTAGTGATTGCGGCGGGGTTATTTATTTGTTCGGGGGTCTTTACATTGTTGACAACAAGAGATACCACCGAAGATACGTCATCCTTGCAAGGATTGAATGCATTGTTTTATGGCAGTAATACAATCGCAGAAACACCTGTGGTATCTGGAGATGAAGACCAGCGGATCGTACGTTTGACGTTGGAAGGCACAATCGCCAATACGTCTAATGGGGGCTTATTCACTTCAGAGACGTATGATCATCAACTTTTTCTAGAAGAATTGCGGATGATCCAGCAAGATCCTACGATCAGCGGTATTTTATTTGAAGTCAATACGCCAGGCGGCGGTGTCTATGAAAGTGCAGAGATTGCGCGAGAATTGGCGAAGATCAAGGAACAAGGAATACCTATGTATGTCTCGATGAAAAATATGGCTGCTAGCGGTGGTTATTATATTTCCGCAGGTGCAGACAAGATTTTTGCCACCGAAGAAACAGTCACTGGATCAATAGGCGTCATCATGTCTGGCATCAATTATGCCGGCTTGTTTGAAAAGCTCGGTATCGAGGACAGCACCTATAAAAGTGGCGCACTCAAAGATGCCGGTTCTGCTTCAAGAGAAGTGACTGAAGCAGACAAAGAAGTGTTGCAAACCTTTGTCGACAACGCGTATGGTCGTTTTGTAGCGATCGTTGCTGAAGGTCGGGGGATGACTGAAGAAGCTGTCCGTCAAATTGCGGATGGCCGTATTTACGATGGCCAACAAGCTTTAGAAGTTGGCTTGGTCGATGAGATTGGTTTTCCGGAAGATACGCTAGCAGCGATGCAACAAGATTTAAACTTGGAACATGCAGAAATTTTTACGTATGATGTCGACAATACTGGCTTTGCTGCCACGTGGCTTGGTTCAAAGCTGGCCGAGTTTCAAGGGCTGCAAGCCTCCAATACGGATCGGATCTTAGAAGTCGTGGAGAGCTTAGGGACAAGTGATGCACCAAAACCGTTATATTACTACGGAGGTGAGTAAGTTGGATCAAGAAAAACAAGTGCCGCCGCAGCCTAAACCAACACCAAACAAGGAACAACCAGCGCATCCAGATGATTTTTATCAGCAAGTGTTATCCTCTTTTGAAAAAGAAGCCTATACCAAAGAAGAAATCGAAGCCAATCAACACGCTTGGCAACATGTTGAGGCGCCTGAGCGTCAAGCCGTGCAACCACCCGTGATCCATGACTTTCCTGATTACTTTTTTGCTGGTTTTTGGATCCGCCTCTTTGCCTTCACTATCGATTTGATATTGATCCATTCTGTGACCGAGATGACCATCGGCAGTGTCTATCGTTTACAAGGCCTGGCGATTGGTGCGCATCCTTTTGGCCTTTATCAATTGGTATCTTTGGCGATCTATCTGGCGTATTTTGTGCTGCTGACGAAATGCAATCATGGCCAAACGATTGGCAAAATGATCTTCGGTATTCGAGTGATTTCATTTGAAGAAACACAGTTAAGCTGGCAAACGGTCTTGATCAGGGAATTATGTGGACGTTATGTCTTGCAATTCTATTGGTTGTTTTACTTAGGGTACCTACCAACTATTTTCAGCAAAAGGAAACAGCATGCAGCAGATTATTTCGCAGATACCAGTGTCGTGACGATCAATCTGATCAAAGCCTTCAATAAACAGGCGCAGGTGCAGCAAGACGTGTAATGGGCTGACTGTGGCCGGGTGTGTCAAAGACCAATCAAAAAACTGAGGTGTTAACAATGGGAGAAACAATCGATTTCCCAAGTCCAGAAAAAAGACTGAGAATCGCAGCGGAAAAAGCCTATCAAGGGAAAGAATTTTTGCAAGCGTATCGCCTATACCGCGAACTATATGCGTTGGATCATACCTTCGCTGTCAATCAATGGTTGGTGGACTGTTTACAGCAGTTGAAAGATTTTGCTAAAGCATTGGAAACCGCCGACGACTATTTGACGGATTATCTGCTTGATCCGGATGGATTTTTACAGATCGGACATTTATATGTATTGGATGGGCAATACTTGAAGGCGCACAGATGGCTGGCCTTAGGACAACGGCAGCACGTGTCAGAAGCACTATTGCAACAGATGCGTTTTGAGATCGATAAGGTAGAAGAAGTGCAACAGATTCTTGGCATGGAAGATCACTTAGCCAAAAAAGATCAATTATTGCGCATCGATAATTTACGTCAACCTGTGAATTATCGAGAATGGCAAAGTTTTGTGCAAGGGATGACTAGTCAGCAGTTGATCGATTTGGTCAGGGATTTGCTGCCACGCTTGAGAAATGTCTATCTGCTGCCGCGCTTGATAGAAGAGTTGGTCCGTTTAGATGTTGACGAAGCATTTACGGTCGTTGATTATATGGGCGATCGGCAACAATTCAATCCTCATCTATTGCACGTACTGCCAGAAATGCCGGTTTATCAGCACATCATGGCACGGATCAATGACACGATCGCCCAAGAGGATCCAATCTTGGCTGAAAGTGTCCGCGCTGAGATCACAGATCATTTAGCGATCAGCTACCCATTTTTGCCCCTTGAAGGACAAGTAGATGCTTGGATCGATAGTTATATTGCCGATTATCGTGGGGCAGCGAACAGTGACCTTTCTGCTAAGACAAAAAATAGCATCCGTCTTCGCAAAGAACGACTGCGGGCTATCTTGCAGGAAACACGATTCTAGAAAGAAAAATTTGCAACTTTCATTGTAAAATGTTTACAATTAAACAACGTTAGTGTACTATTTAAAGGTATGCATGAAACTATTTCATATGTCAAACATAATTTATATTCGGAGGGAAATAAATGACTGCAAATTGGGAAAAAACAGGCACGAATGATGGTGCTTTAACATTTACGATTGCACAAGCTGAAATCCAAAAAGGCTTAACAACTGCATTCAACAAAGTGAAAGGCAACTTGAACGTACCAGGTTTCCGTAAAGGGAAAGTATCACGTCAAGTCTTCAACCGGATGTACGGCGAAGAAGCTTTGTATGAAGATGCATTGAACGCTGTCTTACCTGAAGCGTACGAAGCAGCTGTCAAAGAAGCAGGGATCGAACCTGTATCACAACCTAAAATCGATGTTGTCAGCATGGAAAAAGGTGAAGATTGGACGATCAAAGCTGAAGTCACTGTGAAGCCAGAAGTGAAATTAGGCGACTACAAAGATTTAACAGTTGAAAAACAAGACCGTGAAGTAACGGATGAAGATGTGGATGCACGCATCAAACGTGAACAAGAAGCGCAAGCTGAATTGGTCATCAAAGAAGACGAAGCAGCAGAGGATGGCGACACTGTCGTGATCGATTTCGAAGGTTTCTTAGGCGAAGAAACATTTGAAGGCGGCAAAGGCGAAAACTATTCATTAGAATTAGGTTCTAATTCATTCATTCCTGGCTTTGAAGAACAACTTGTTGGTACAAAAGCTGGCGAAAGCAAAGACGTAACTGTCACTTTCCCTGAAGACTATCAAGCAGAAGATTTAGCTGGTAAAGAAGCAGTCTTCAAAGTAACCGTTCATGAAGTGAAAGCCAAAGAATTGCCAGAATTAGATGATGAATTTGCAAAAGATATCGACGACAGCGTTGAATCTTTGGCTGAATTGAAAGAAAAATACCGTACTGAATTAACTGAAACCAAAGAAAAAGCAGCAGAAGATGCAAAAGACGAAGCAGCAATCCGTCAAGCAGTTGAAAATGCTGAAATTCTTGAATTGCCACATTCAATGGTCCATGATGAAGTACACCGTTCAATGGATGAATTCTTGAACAACATGCAACAACAAGGCATTTCACCTGAAATGTACTATCAATTAACTGGTTCTACTGAAGCTGACTTGCATACACAATTTGAAGGCGAAGCAGAAACACGCGTCAAAACAAATCTTGTCGTTGAAGCCATTGCGAAAGCAGAAGGATTAGAAGCAACAGATGAAGACATTGAAAATGAAATCAAAGAATTGTCTGAAGCATATAACATGCCTGTTGATCAAATCAAACGTGTCTTAACAGAAGATATGTTGAAACATGATATTACAATGAAAAAAGCAGTTGAAGTTGTGACTGGAACTGCCAAAGAAGCGTAATTTTCTAAAATTTAAGCGGCGAACATCTTTAGGTGTTTGCCGTTTTTTATTGGTCGTCTTGTCGAAGTTTAAACATTTTACTAACAAATGATAAGAAAGACGTATAGAAAGTAAAAAGAACTTTTTCTTTCAAAAAAGATATGATATGATTGGTGAAGACTGTAAATTTGGTCATCAAAATTCCACTCCTTTCATATAGGTTGGAAAATTTTCAAGGGGTGAACAGTATGTACGATAACACAAATGGGAATGAAGCTGTTCGTTGTTCTTTTTGCGGCAAAACACAAGAAGAAGTCAAAAAGATCGTCGCTGGACCTGGCGTCTATATTTGTAATGAATGTATCGATCTTTGTAAAGATATTATCGATGAAGAGTTTTATGAAGAAGCAATCCGTGAGTTTACTGAAGTGCCTAAACCACAGGAATTGTTGAATGTCCTGAATGAATATGTCATAGGTCAAGACCGTGCCAAACGGACGCTGGCTGTGGCTGTTTATAACCATTACAAACGGGTCAACGCTGAAACGTCAGCAGAAGATGTTGAATTGCAAAAAAGCAATATCTGTCTGATCGGACCAACTGGTTCTGGGAAAACGTTCTTAGCGCAGACATTGGCAAGATCATTAAATGTACCTTTCGCGATCGCAGATGCCACAAGTTTAACCGAAGCAGGTTATGTCGGTGAAGACGTTGAAAATATTTTGTTGAAACTATTGCAAGCGGCTGACTACAATGTAGAGATGGCTGAAAAAGGCATCATTTATATTGATGAGATCGATAAAATCGCCCGTAAGAGCGAGAACGTATCGATTACCCGCGATGTTTCTGGTGAAGGTGTGCAACAAGCGCTGTTGAAAATTTTAGAAGGCACAGCTGCGAGTGTACCGCCTCAAGGTGGCCGTAAGCATCCGCATCAAGAAATGATCCAAATCGATACGACGAATATTTTGTTTATCGTTGGTGGGGCATTTGACGGCATTGAAACAATCGTCAAGAATCG